>Ga0307512_10000008_pt1 | contig 175415 bp, 161 predicted proteins | sample 14_EM_MG_FD_200267 | JGI IMG/M metagenome (GOLD analysis project Ga0307512, IMG submission 200267) | Populus trichocarpa ectomycorrhiza microbial communities from riparian zone in the Pacific Northwest, United States - 14_EM | ecosystem: Host-associated > Plants > Roots > Unclassified... | reverse complement strand
TTGGAATGATGTGTATAATTAGTAAAGAGAGAATTGCATTTTGCGCGCAGGTAGGAGGAACGCGAGGAGAGATTTTCGCAGTGTCACCCATCGCCTTGCAATCCCGTATAATTAGTAAAGAGAGAATTGCATTTTGCGCGCAGGTAGAAGGAACGCGAGGAGAGATTTTCGCAGCGTCACCCATCGCATTGCAATCCCGATTCAAGCGCGTACCCAATGAACCCATTCCGACGTATGGTCACAGTTGGCCACAACGCCAGAGCGTTCGTTTCAAATAGGAGACCGACAGAGCAAGAAGAAACAGTGAAACGGCGATCGGAGGGCAATATGCAACGCGACGCGTGGTATCGAGGCCGGGCGCGGATTGATCCGCCACCAGGGTGTCTCTGACAGCTCTGACGGAGCGCGTTCACTCCGACGGAGCCATTCCGCCCGGACGGAAATATCTTTTGCTGATGCAGCGAGCCGGCAATGTTTACACCAGTATACCCTTGGGAACCTGTTTCTGGCCGTTGCCGACGCTGCTCCCTGCTCGCCTGTCTAGTGCCTGGTGCTTATCTCACCACTTGAGATGCTTTCCACGGTCACTCCCAGCAGCGCTGTACTAACTCCCACTCTTCGGAAGAACGTCCAAACGACCTGCTCACTGGCCAGAAGATCGTCAATAGCAGTAGCTCCGAGTATTTGTATATATGAAGTACAGCCACCTTCGGAACGCACCTCTTCCCTAGCCGTGATCCAGGTACATTCCCGGGGCATACCTGATGGCCTGCCCGGTCCACTGCCACCTCTTCCACTCACCCTGGGGTTGCAGAGCCCAAAGTCGAATGCTTTGCAAGTCGACATTAGAATTCCTGGCCTGGTACCAAGGCAACTCCCATCAGTCTCCAGCTCACAGTGTATCCACCGCGGCTGCCACCATGTGTACGAATAAGCTCACTGAGCAAATCACCTACTTGTCACCCCCAATTGGGACTGTCTGACAACCAAATACTGTCCATTCCCACGTGGGGATAAGACTCATCAATTGAACCTCTTTGCGCTTTAAATACATGCTGAATCCGCTGGTCTCCTGAGAGTGCCCAGACGGTCCATCCGGTAGCACCGTAGATCCTGAGAATGCCGGCTACAAATAAACATCACCACCGCGATCATAAAGATCCTCTTCGTATGCCATCGTATAGGGATATATCCGTATTCGCTCGTGGGCGATTGATCCGCTTTCGTTGACTTGTTTGACGAAATAGAATAGGGTTGGCGCAGATGGCTCTCTGTCTTCACAACGATCCGATTCGGTCGTCCAATCAGGCGCTAAAGGCATTAATTGACCATTGTAGTCGCAAATCGTACCTGCTAGCCACTTTAGAACCTTCAGGGTTGTTGTACTTCCCTTACGGAGCTGCCACACGATCTGCGATCGCTGCTCCACTATCTTGAACTCTGCCCATCCATAGACGAAAGAAATCTGTAATCATAGTTGTATTCTTGCATAGCCGCTGACCGAATATAGCCTTGTAAGATTTCCGTAGCCGCTGCACTAAACTCCTAACATCATCCATAACTTAGATAATTCCATTGAGTGGTTTAGAAAGCAATCGTGATTGCAACTGCCGTCGGCGATGTAGATCAATGTGACTCGCGCGTATTTTGTAAACCCGCCCAGATCCTCCGTGGGTGCACTTCGTTCAGGTTATGTGCCCGTTTATCGTCAGTTGGCTATCGGCAAAAGTGAATTGAAGTAGGACCGGCTTCGGCATTGCTGCTGGCGTGACTCTCTGTGGCGTATGGGCTATGGAATCGTCCCTGTCATCGTCAATTGACTCAACTGGAAGGTAACATCAAATCTCATTGATGCTGCAATTGATAGCTTTGGAGTTCTCGTATGAATCCGTTGAAATGGACTTCGATTGACTTGGTCGTTGACCCGTCTCCTGGCCTGCTGGCATCTGGAATCAACTCGGAATTGTCTCTGCCACTGTTAACCTCTATTGGGTGTACTCTCCAAGTCAAGTTGATTCTGCAAACTGTAGCTGTCAATTCCAGACGATTTCTCCTTAGGTGTTGCGACGCGTCTCTGGCCTCTGGAATCCGCACGAACTCGTCACTGCTACCGTTAACCTCAATTGGATTGACTTATCAAGACAGTTCGCTTCTGCAATCAGTGCTGCCATATCTGTATGATATCTCGTGCGTAGACTACGTGTCGTGACGCATCGGAAAGGTGTAATTCATTAAATCCCGTATGCGAAACGTATCTGAAATTAAAGAGCAATAATAGTGTGAAGGCATACGCCCGTGTATGGCCTCGTGGGAAGGTATATCAGTTGATACGGTTGCAAACATGGATATCAATATTGTGGAGTAGTATAGGTTAGAGTATCGCTAGAGATCTAAGGCTCGTGGCGAGCCGACTATATAAAGCGGGGATTACCCGGCCCTGGACACGTCACGTGCAGCCGTGCCATTACACCATACAACAAGTTTTAGGACATATTTATGGTGAGCGTCACTGGAGCGTCAACTATTTTTGGACTTGTTAGCAACTCAATTGGGCAGCGATTTGCTCACTGTTATCCATAATCAATGTATTGCCAGCCTTAATAGGCAAAACAGACAGCGACACAGTAACAGCATCATTCTGAAAATGAGACTCAATGGAGCTTCAACAACTTTTGGTTTTGTAAGTGAGTTAATTGGTAGGCGATGTGCTCGCTGTTGTCCATAACTAACGTATCGGCCGCGTTTATACGCAAAAGAGAAAGCGATATGGTAACAGCCCCATGCCGGGAATGAGCGTCAACGGAGCGTCAAATATTTTTTGTCGTGGAGATAAGTTGTTTGGGATGCATATTGCACGCTGTTATCCATATTCAATGTATCGGCAGCTTTGATAGGCCACAAAGGATGTGACACCGTGACCGCCATATGCTGAAAATGAGCGTCAACGCAGCATCAACAATTCCAGGTCTTGTAAGAATGTTGTTCGGGACGCGATGTGCTCGCTGTGATCCATTATCTACGTATAGGCAGCCTCTCTAGGCCAAAGAGACGGTGACACGGTTACAGCCCTATCCTGGAAATGAGCTGCAACCGAGCGTCAATGATTTTTGATGTTGTAAGTAAGTTGGTTGGGATGCAATTTGCTCGCTGTTATCCATAATCAACATATCGGCAGCCTTGATAGGCAAAAGAGAAAGTGACACAGTCTCCGCCGCGTGTTGAAAATGAGCGTCAACGGAACATCAACGATTTTTGGTTATGGAGGTAAGTATTTTGTGAAGCGATTTGCTCGCTGTTATCCATAATCAAGGTATTGGCAGCCTTCATGGGAAAAAGCGACAGCCGCATTGTAACAGCCACATCATGAAAATGAGTGTCAATGGAGGGTCAATGATTGTGGGTGTTGCATCTTGTATAATCCAAGGGCTCTACTACGGCTTTTACATATAATCAAAGTATTGGTTGCCTTTATAGGCAACATGGTTAATTTGGTTTTCGCTACAACAGGAATGAGCGTCAACAGAGCGTCAACGATCTTGGGTGTTGCATCTTGTATACTCCAAGGGCTATGCTACGTCGTTGACGCATATTCAACATATCGGCATCCCTTATGCTCAAAAGAGCAAGCGACATGGTCATAGCCCCATTGTGAAAATGAATGTCAACAGAGCGTCAACAATTTCAGGTGTTGCATCTTGTATAATCCAATGGCTGTGCAATGGCATTGATGCATAATCGAAGTATTGGCCATGTTTATAGGCAATATCGTCGATGTCGATGTTGCTGCACCTGAAAATGCCCGTCAACAGAGTGTCAACAAAGCATCAACATAGCGTCAACAGAGCATCAACAGAGCGTCAACACAGTGTCAACAGAGCGTCAACGGAGCGTCAACAATCTTGGGTGTTGCATCTATTTCAATCCAAGGGCTATGCTACGGCATTTACGCATAATTGAGGTTTTGGCAGTCTTTATGCACGAAAGAGACAGCAACATGGTCACAGCCCCATTCTCAAAATGAGCGTCAACAGAGCGTCAACGAATTTGGGTGTTCCATGTTGTATAATCCAAAGGCTATGCTTCGTCGTTGACGCATATTCAACGTATCGGCATCCCTTATGCTCAAAAGAACAAGCGACATCGTCATAGCCCCATTGTGATAATGAGCGTCAACAGAGCGTCAACAATTTCAGGTGTTGCATCTTGTATAATCCAAGGGATGTGCAATGGCATTGATGCATAATCGAAGTATTGGCCACGTTTATAGGCAATATCGTCAATGTCGATGTTGCTGCACCTGAAAATGAGCGTCAACAGAGTGTCACCAAAGCATCAACATAGCGTCAACAGAGCATCAACAGAGCGTCAACACAGTGTCAACAGAGCGTCAACGGAGCGTCAACAATCTGGGGTGTTGCATCTATTTCAATCCAAGGGCTATGCTACGGCATTTACCCATAATTGAGGTTTTGGCAGCCTTTATGCACAAAAGAGACAGCAAAATGGTCACAGCCCCATTCTGAAAATGCGCGTCAACAGAGCGTCAACGAATTTAGGTGTTGCATCTTCTATAATCCAAGGGCTGTGATACGGCATTTACCCATAATCGAAGTATTGGCAGCCTTAATAGGCAATATTGTGTGTGTCGATACTGCTACACCTGGAAATGAGCGTCAACAGAGCGTCAACAGATTGTCAACTGCAAATCAATACAGCGGCAACAGATCGTCAACAGAGTGTCAACGATTTTGGGTGTTGGATCATGGAAAATCCAAGTGCTCTCCTATGGCAAGTACCCATAATCAACGTATTGGCGTCCATACTGAGCAAAAGCGATCGCGACATGGTCACTGCCCCATTCTGAAAATGAGCGTCAACAGAGCGTCAACAATTTTGTGGGTAGCATCTTGTTTATTCCCAAGGTTGTGCAACGGCATTTATCTGTGATCGAGGTATTAGCAGCCTTTACAGGCAATATTGTGTTTGTCGATACTGGTACACCACCAAATGAGCGTCAACAGATGGTCAACAGAGCGTCAAGAAAGCGTCAACAGAGCATCAACACCGCGTCAACAGAGTGTCAGCAGAGTATCCACGATTTTGGTATTGCATCTGGTATGATCCACGGAATCTGCTTTGGCAGATATCCATAATTATCGTATTGGCTGCTGTGCTGGGCAAAAGTGATCGCGACATGGTCACAGCCCCACTCCGAAAATGAGCGTCAACATAGCGTCAATGATTCTGTGTGTTGCACCTCGTATAATCCAAGGGCTGTGTTCCGGCATTTATGCATAATCAAAGTATTGGCAGCCTTTATAAGTAATATCCTGGGTGGTGATAGCATTGCACCTCGAAATGAGCGTCAACAGAGCGTCAACAGCGCGTCAACAGAGCATCAACTCAGCGTCAACAGAGCATCATCACAGTGTCAACCGAGTGTCAACAGAGTGTCAATGCTTTTGGGTGTTGCGTCATGTATAATCCAAGAGCTCTGCTACAGCATAGACCCATAATCAACTTATTGGCAACCATTCTGCCCAAATGAGATCGTGACATGGTTACAACACCTGTCTGAAAGTGAGCGTCAACAGTGCGTCAACGATTTTGTGTGATGCATCTTGTATGATCCAAGGGCTGTGCTACGGCATTTATCGAGAATCGAAGTATTGGCATCCTTTATAGGCAATATCATGTTTGTCGATACTGTTACACCTCACAATCAGCGTGAACAGAGCGTCAACACAGCATCAACAGAGCGTCAACAGAGCATCAACGCAGTGTCAACCGAGTGTCAACAGAGTATCAATGCTTTTGGGCATTGCATCATGTATATTCCAAGGGCCCTGCTTCAGCATATGTCCATAATCAACATATTGGCAGCTATTCTGTGCGAATGCGATCGTGACATGGTCACCGCACTTGTCTGGCAATGAGGGTCAACAGAGCGTGAACGATTTTGTGTGTTGCATCTTGAACAATCAAAGGGCTGTGCTACGGCATTTATCCATATTTGAAGTATTGGCAGCCTTTATAGGCAATATCGTGTCCGTCAATACCGTTACACCTCAAAATGTGCGTCAACAGAGCATCAACACAGCATCAACCGAGCGTCAACAGAGCATCAACACAGTGTCAAATGACTGTCAACAGAGTGTCAATACTTTTGGGTGTTGCATCATGTATATTCCAGGGGCTCTGCTACGGCATATGTCCATAATTAACGTATTGGCAGCCGTTCTGCGCAAATGCGATCGTGACATGGTCACAGCAGCTGTCTGAACATGAGCGTCAACAGAGCGTCAACGATTTCGTGTGTGGCATCTTGTATAATCCAAGGGCAGTGCTACGGCATTTACCCATAATCGAAGTATTGGCAGCCTTTATAGGCATCATGGTCTGTGTCAATGCCGCTACACCTCAAGCATCAATGGAGCCTCCACAATGTATGGTCTTGTAAATAAGGTAATTGGTAAGTGATTTGCTCGCTGCTATCCATAACCAATGTATTGCCACCCACTATGTGCAAAAGAGCAAGTGACACGGTCACGGCGCCATTCTGAGAATATCTCTCAACTCAGCATCAACCGAGGGTCATCAATTGCTGGGGATGCAGATTGGGTAATGAAGGCATCGAATGGATATTTGAGCTTATAATTGAACTATTGACCTCTTGCCTGTTCAAAAATACGAATCATTAAAAGAAACACATGAATCAAAATATTGTCCATCTCACAACCAGCAAAACATGCAAAATGTGATTACTGGATGTCAAATGATCGATTTTGATTGGGTACTATAATCCAATAGCAAAGGCAAGCAACTGATATGAATTTACCGATGGACCCGCTGTAAAACCCGCTGAGAACCCGCCCAATTCAGATGGGTAGGGAGATGTCAATGGAACCGTACCCGAATCGACAGTTCAGGTTTATTGACAACCCGCATCTCCAATCTGACTCCGGTTGGTTTCCGTCCCGTACCCGGACCCGAGGTGACGGTCCAGACCCATTGCTAACACTATTACTGCCACATCGAGACCATGTCCAAAAAATTAGCGTCAATGGAGCGTCAAACACTTTTGGCCCTGCATCATGGAAAATGCAAGGGCTGTGCGGAATCATTAATCCAAAATCGAACTATCCGCTGCCTCTCTATGCAAAAATTGTCTGGAAAACAGTGCTACTAAGTTCAGAATATCAGTGTCAATGGAGCGGAAGAGACTTTGGGCCATGCGTCTGGGAAAATCCAATAGCTGAGCGGCGACATTGAGCCGTAATCTTAATATCAGCCGTCCTTCTAAGCAAAAAGCTTTGGGAGAATATCGCTACTATGCCCTAACGATGAGCATCAACAGAGCATCAACGACATTTGGACATGCATCTGGGAAATTCCAATGGCTGAGGGGCGACATTAAGCCATAATCATACTATCGGACGTCTGTCTTGGCGAAGATTTTTGGATCAACATCGTGACTCTAAGCTAGGGATGTGCGTCTACAGTGGGTCAACGATGTTTGGCATTTCATCAAGGACCATGGAAGTGCTGTGCAGCAAAATTGAGCCATAGTCAAAATGTCGGCCACCTTGCAAGGAGAAAATGGTTGCAACAACATCGCCACTAAGTCTTTAAAATAAGGGTCAACGCAGCGTCAACGACTTCTGGCCTTCCATCTTGGAAAATGCAAGAGCCGTGCTGTGACATTAACCCATAATCAATTCATCGGCCACCTTTCTATGCGAAAATGATTTCGAGGATATCGTCACTATGCCCTAAAAATGAGCCTCAAAGAAGCGTCAACAATTATAGGCGATGTATCTAGGAAAATCAAGTGGCTATGCGACTACATTGATCCATCATCGAACTATTGGCTGCCATACTAGGCAAACTGCTTGCAACCTGGACTGTTACCATGTTCCAAACTGAGTGTGAACCCAGGGTCAATGGAGCATCCTCGATTTTCGATCTTGCATCCTGGACAATCTAACGGCAATGGGCGACAGATCACCCACAATGAACCCAGCGGCAGCCTCTATAGGCAAAAATGCCAACGACAATATTGCGACCACCTCCTTCAATTGAGCGCCCACCGAATTTCAACAGTCCTGATGGAGGCTCAGAACCCTCCACAGCAATGAACTGCATTGTGCTGTTCCTAAATTGAGTTTTACGCGCTCAGTCTTTGCAATCTGACCTTGTATACAACTTCACAAATATGCATGCAATGCGTTACATATCTGATTGTTTTGCTTGTAGCTGTAGAGTCAATAGTAAAGAACCCGCAGTCTGCTGTACTGTATCATTACTTTCGGCAGTCATTCAAGTTGCACGACCAACATTTCTAATTCCCACCGCCATTTTGAATTCAAAATCTTTGAACCCCTCATTGCATGGGGTTATCATCTCTTCCAAAAATTGAAGTCTCGTTTTTCGTGATTGAAGCGACCTTACTTTCCTGATCATCTTTGCTGCGTGGTGGGATTCAATGAATGTAGGCTCAATGTAGCCGATTCCCTGAAATGATTCTAGACATGTGCCTTCGTTGCGATTCTATTTACACTGTGGAATTGGGGAGAGCGGCAGTCCTGGTATCATATGTATCATTTGCCATCAAGTTCTTCGCCATCCATCAGAGCATGGGACCAACACAATCGGGAAACACTTGCTGCCAAAAGCTCACATTGGAAAGTTGAACATATGAACAGAGTCAGAGGTTACTGAATTGACTAGCTCAATGGTTGATGAAACAGCTTTGGCCATCTTGAAGAGGCAAGGAAGTCAAGGATTAACAATAGTAAGTTCACAGATTGAAATCATATTTGACATCCAGATCATTCCATAATGACCAAATTGAGACAAAATGTTCCAAACTCGCAGCTAACGACGTTGAAACTCCCGAATTTCACCAAGAAACATGGAATCGCTACCTAATGTTAGGATTTGTTCCGGCCCTTGTTCCATGGAACACTATATCAAATCTGTAGCTACGAGGGTCATATAAGGAAGTATGCTATGGCCTAGTGCTTCCGTCCACTACGACCGTTAGCAACAATTGCCTTAGGGAATCTGCACTGACAGTGGATGCAATGAGGAAGCACTAGCCGTCATGGGACAAATTCAGTTTAACTTTGGATTGATGTACATCAACGAACAAACTAGCCATACCGTCGGTCATTGCTTACTATATGGATCGAAATTGCGCATTGCGTGAAGTTCAACTTGCTTCCGGTGATGTTGATCGCCAATTTTTCTCTGCTTTCAAAAGTTAAGTATGGATGATAGGTCAATGGCAGTCAACCTGGAGCAAGGTGAGCCGTACATTTGAAGAATGTGCTTGATCATTTTGGGCTGACCAACAGCCGCAACTTTGGTAATCCAACTGATAATACTTCCTCGAATTACTCGATGATCAGTGTTATGCACAGTTCTGGACTGTCACGTGCGGTCCGCGTCGGGGTCCAACCCGAATCGTTTTCAACTTGGCGGTCGGCGTTGTCAATTAACCCTAAACAGCGACCAGTCTACAGTTCAATGGTATACTCCCAACCCGTCTCAATCAAGCGGGTTGTCGGTGGGTTGCTGAGCGGGTCCATCCATAGATTGATATAAGGCTCGTGTTTTCACAGTTTGTTGGTAATATCCTATCAAAATATCGTTTTGAACAACCTATAATGCGTTTTGCATGTTGTGCAGCTTACAATATGGTTCCATTTGAAATCCGTGTTTTACCATTAATATATTGCAATTGTGCCTCTCAAGGCCATCAATGATTCAGATATGAGAGCGCAGATCCGTGCGATGCATTGATTATGAATCATTCAAGACTTGAAACTGTTGACACTCCGTTGACGCTCATTTCAAAAATGCGGCAGGGATCATGTTGCTGTTGTTTTTGCTCTCAGAGGCTGCCAATCTCTCATCAATAGATATCTGCAACCAATCGGATCATAAATTACCCAAGATTCAAACCTCACAATTGTCGACGCTCCATTGACACGGATTCTCAGAATGGTCCATTGACGATGTTGCTGTCTCATTTGCCTATAAAGGTTGCAAATACGGAGGATATGAATAACAGCAACCTGATCACTGTTCAATGACTGTACTTACAAGATCGAAAATCGTTGATGTTCGGTTGACACTCATCGAAACTTATTATCCATTCAATATATGCTGCCATCAACAATTGTTTTCATCATGATTTGAACTCATTGGTTGTCTTTATGTCAGATAAAGACTCTTCACTTGGGCAGAGCTGAGCGCAGTAACTTTCTTGCACTGTTCGCTCTCTCATGACCAAAATTTATATATCTTGCCAAATGCTTCATTGTGCCTGCTATACATCCATTTATCAAATGGTATTCACAAGCTACTGCTCACCATTCGCCCATAATATGTCTCTAACTGAAATACACAGTCAAGCTACATAAAGAAGCTGATGCATTCTGTCCTACTTTTGCTTCACTCCCTGATTTCTCCTCGTTTCTATTGCATTGACCATCACAAACAAGTGTTCAGCCTGTCAGTTCGACTTCCGTATTGACCAAATCACTCCGGGTACAATTGGTGCTGCACTCACATCCCGCTGCTCTGGGTATTCCGGATCCACGATCGTATTGACTTGCTCTATATCAGATTCAACGTCTGCTGGACAATTGTCTTTGGTGTCATTTGTATTATGAAAGTCGCCAGTCCTGTTGAGGAAATCTTCGGTGTCCAAAATGTTTTCAGGTGCGCTATCCTCAACACATTGGACTGGATGACGGTTGATTCTGTGGATTCGGCGGATGTTCAATATTGTATTTTGTCCTCCAGGGAGGTTCTTTGCAGACAATGCTTGTGGCAAAGGTGATCATTCTGACAATTTAAATGCAGCCGCACGATCATGTTGAAAGTGCGACTATGAGGCTTTGACGATCTCTTCACTGTCCAAAATGTATCCTACGGCGGTCATCTGCTTGTGTTGGGCGCAAGATTCCTTCTGGGTAGCACGTAGGTTTGGGCTACCCTGCCACATCTCGAACAAGTCATGTACCATGGCCATTCTGTGCAATTTGCTTTCCTCCGCCTCTGTCTGCATTTCTGAGTCGTTTTGAGTGTTTGTCGTATGCGATTCAGTCCCATTGTCTGGCAAAATCGCTTTATAAGCTTGAGCACACTGCCTCACAACGACTTTGTTGCGAAGGGTGTCGCCCGTGGTTCTTGACAGCCTCCAGCCGCTGACATCGCGCCCAAGGGAAAATCGAGACTCCACTCCGAGACTATGTGGTATGATAGAGAATAGGTCACGTGACACATTGGAGAGATCGGCGTAATGTGATTGTGTTGTCTCTTGCTGCCGCCACCAGTTGGTTATGTGCGGTATCCAACATTTGCTGCTAATCTCCATTTGGTCGGAGTTGTGATCATTGAAATTAGGATCATTTTGCCCCCAGTTGGTTGGTGCTTCAGGCTATGAATACCAATCGAGCCTGGCGGCGGGCTATGAGCGTGCTGCGCGATCACTCAGTCCGGGTGTTGTTTCAGCCACCTTGGTAGGCGTCAAGTATTCATCATCATTGCTGGACAAATCATATGGGTCAAAGAATAATTGACGGGATCCTGATGCCAGTGCGTAGGGGACGGGATTACTGCTCCTTACATTTTCCGGTTCATTGACTGGCACATGTCGATATTTGGCACACCATTCATTCTCCATATACTGCAGAAAGGCTTCCTTGTATTGGGTAGTATAAGATGTATTGTCCTCCGGATAGCTATCCATTCTGTCCAACTTCCGACCCGATTGCAACTTGCAGAGAGTATCGAGGCAGTGTGCTGAAAAATGCAGCGTTCCCGTTGTTGGAGGCACTTCTGCATGATATTTTGACACTTTCTGTCGAGCTAACTCCACAGTGAAGAACAAGTCCTCCTTCCATTGAGTGTTCTTCTCAGCCAAAGCTGGCATAACCCCATCCATGTGGTCGAACATGTCATTGTACACCGTGATAATTTGATGCAATATGACTGTATACCTCTTCGACATCCACAGAGTCCAATATCAGAATCGCCTCACTACTTCCCTGACATACTTGACAACTGTCCATTCATCCTGTGTTGCGAAGAGTGGCCGGTAGGGGCGGTAATTTAGATTTTGGAGCAACTCGCTCGTGAATTCCCGTAATTGCTGTGTGTGCTCAAGCACCTCCAATGTTGAGTTCCAATGTGTCTTCACATTCATAATCCGAGGTATGGCGATGCGGACTTAGGCTTTCTGACAGTCAATGATCTTGTTTCAACAACCCGGTGTCAGGATAATCAATACAGCAAGCATTTTCTACTATATGACGGTGAATTTCAGGACTTTCAAAATATCATGAAATCCGTACTTTCTCAATTATCTTTGCTACACTTTGCTTCACGGCCAACACATTATTGATTCCAGGGTTGCCCTCTCTTCGAAGTGTTTGACTCTTCCCAATGTCTATGCTTTCATTCTCTCCAACTTCTGATTGTGCTCATGGGCTTCCCAAGACTTGGTGTGGCCTTTTACACCAAGACAGCTCATGAATTCACCTCCAGCCAGCGGTATGATGTGCGCCCTGCATGGTATGTGGTTCCTCAGTGCAGGCCACTCGATTGCAGAGGCCTCAAGTGTTGAGTGCAGCTCATGTGTCATCGAGTTATTTGAAGAAGCATTATGAGTCGTAATACCAAGCAATCACCCGTCAGTAAGCTCAAAACAATCAATATCGTCCCTCAAATGTAGGGCCAGCCTTGCTCCTGTATGGTGGCCCTTGACATGACATTCTGAATTAGCTTTTGAAATCGGAAAACAATAGGCGATCGACCTCATCGAAACCGAGCTGAACCTCATGCAATGCCTAATCTCGATCCATATAGTAAGCAATGAGTGACGTGATGGAGAGGTGTTTAGTTGATGTCCATTCATCCAAAGCTAAATTGACCGTATGTCAAGACGGTGATTGCTTCCTGATTGCATCCATGGTCTGAGCTAATCCCCCCGGCAAATGGTGCTAGGGGTCGTAGCGGACGGCAGCACTAGGTCGTCACATAATGCCTTATTTGACAGTCGCAGCCCAAGATTTGATCTAGCCTTCCATGCACTATGGGCCAAAACCAATCCTTACATGAGGTAGCAATTCCACATGCCTGGGTGAAATTTGCAGGTTTCAAAGCACTTAGCTGCCAGTTTGGAATGTTTTGTCAGTCATTTTGGTCAATATGGATCAACATGGATCTCGAAGATGAATTCCCTCTGCGAACATACTGTTCTAATTCCCTGACTTTCTTCCCTCTTCAGGATGACCAACGCTGTTTTATCGACCGTCAAACTGGTTAATTTGATTAATTCTGACTCTGTTAATTTGTTCAACTTTGCAATGTGAGCTTTTGTAAGTATATGTTTCACAATTGAGATTGTTCCATGTTCTGATGTATGGCGAAGAACCTGGTGACAAATGATTCATATGATTCAAGGGATGCCGGTCTCCTCAATTCCTCAGTGCAAGTAAAATCGCCCCGAAGGGGCATGTCTAGAATCATTCCACGCAAACAGATGTTTCGTGTCTACATTCTTTGAACCCCAGCATGTGTCAAAGATGATTTGTGAAGTATGGTCGCTGAAATTCCGAATAAAGACACGTTCATTGTTGCAAGAGATAATAACGTCTAGCATCGAGGTATCTGAAGATTGTGAATCAGAGATGGCGGTAGGGATAAGAAAGCTTGGTAATATGACTCGAGTGACTTCCAAAAGTAAAGTTATTGTACAGCGGATTGCTTGTTCCTAAATATTTACTCTAGAGCTACACGTAAAAAAATAAGATCTGTGAGACATTGCATGCACATTTGTGAAGTTCTATACAAGGAGATATTGAAAAGAATGACCTTGTGAAATTCAATTCAGGAACCGCTCAATGCACTTCATTGCTGTGTAGCTTACTGAGCCTCAACGAAGATTGATTATGCTCTGTGGGTGCTCAATTGTAGGAGGCCCACGGGATATTGTAGCTAACATTTTTGCCACACAAAGGCTGCCGATATGTTGATTGTGGGTTTCCTGAGTCCGATTGCCCTTAGATCATCCAAGATGCAAGATCAAAAATTCTTAATGCTCATTTCAGAACATAGTTACAATGTTGTTGCAAGCACTGTTGCTCAGAATGGCGGCCAATGGTTTGTTTACCGAACAATATTGTCGCATAGCCCGTTGATCCTCGCAGAAAGAAGGCTTGAAATTGTTGACGCTCTATTGATGCTCATTTTCAAGGCATCGGTACAACGATGTCGAAAATGTTTTTGCCTAGACAGGTGGCCGATAGTTTGATTATGGATTAATCTCGCCGAACAGCCCCTCGATTACCGAAGATGCAACGTCTGAAATCGTCGACGTCCCGTTCACACTCCGCTACAGCGCATGGGTACGATCTTGCTGAACGCATTGTTTCACTTGAAAGACGGCCGATGGTTCGATTATAGGTCAATATGAGCACACTGCCCCTTCATTGACGACGATGGAAGGCTTAAACCCGTTGGCACTCCGTTGATGCTCGGTTTCAGGGCTTTGGTAAGATGTCGCCAAAAGCATTTTTGCCTTGAAAGGGGGCCGATGGTTCAATTATGGGTCAATGTCACTGCCCGGCCCCTTGATGATGGAAGATGAAAGGCCTAAAATCGTTGAGGCTCGGTTGACGCTCATTTGTAGGGCATAGTTACGATGTCGCCAGATGCATTTTTGCCTAGAAAGGCGGCCGATAGTTCAATCATGTGTTAATGTCGCTGCGCAGCCCTCTGGATTTCCCATGATGCAAGTTCAGAAATCGTTGACACTCTGGTGACGCTCATCGTGAGGATTCGGCAATGAGCATGGCATTTTTCTCTTTCGCTACAACACTCACCAATACATTCACATTTGCAGTATTTTACAATGCCGCCCATTGATTGCCGAATGTGTAAGACTAAAAATCTTTGACACTCTGTTGACATTCACATTGATCACATCGAAACAGCCTTCGTACACACAATGATTGTATGCATCATCTCATATACTCAGTTTTGAGATCGAATGTTGCGTTTGTATGTGATATCTTTTGCATCCAGGAGTTTTGTTACCTCTCTATTTCTGATCAACTGCTATCCACGCAATTTTAGTGAGAGATGACCTGGCCCAATCACATTGCCTCGCATTTGGCCGGCACTTTACGGCATGTAGACCATTTCATCATTTGTTGGTAAATATGGCTCGACTTCCTCCCCTTGCCTTATTCAGCCCCTTCTCCCTGATTTCCATGACTCACCATGAGCAATTTCAAATATTTCAACCATCTGCACGATGTCGGTGAGGAGAGTTATGAAGTTGGATCCATGGATGAATGCAGGATGACGGTCATCATTGAGACATATTTGTTATGAGCACCGACTGCTCTCTCTAGGACATGGATGACATCGCTCACTTCAATTTTGTTAGTATATTTTGTCACTAATATAGCTTTTGCTTTGTCGCTTGACAGTCACTTGCACATAGTAATTGAATGTTCTGGCGATTTGACCTTGTCATTTGGGTTCTTGAACTTTCACGTGATGTGTTCGACCCTTGCACATGCACAGATGAATCATCATGTCGCAAAATTTGGTCACTGAAATCAACAAAATGCTGACATATTTCAAAATTGGTACACAATTTGCTTTTCTCTAAGATATGTCTTCAAAAATTGAACTTTGCCTATCAATTCTTCCGCTGACGCATGAGCCGTCACCATGTCTTTGTCCGAATCCAAAATCTATATGGTGATTGGCTCGAGGCCATATGCAAAGGTAAGAGCTTACTGGTTCAACAGGCATCACTTTCAACAAAGGTGACTTATAGCGCTGTGCGGCGCCGTCAACACCAGATGTGCTCGTGTTTGACTGCGGTTTCACCGAACCCCGCCCAATATGACTACTTCCTTGTCCAGAAGTCCCTTGTGGCATTTGCGATATTCCAGATACCATGTCAAGACAATCCAGAAGCTCTCCAATTGTTGTCGGTACAGGTGTCGCTCCATCATGATCCATTTGCTGTTAAACAAATGCCAGAACCGTCAATGCCGATGTGCCGTACTTCTCATCGCTTTCCGTGAAGAAATAGGGTGCGTCTTCCCATGCTGGTGGTGTCACTTCGTGGAGTTTCATCTGCTTCTGACGAACCCTCTCCAGGCGGTGCCGCACCGTTTTTGTGATTGTGCGCATCATCCAGCTTGGTTCGTCCTCTTCGCTCAGCTGGCCCTGCACAGCCTCTTGATCATACTCATCTTCCCCATCTTCCCCATCAGCGGAACTTGCGAGTTCACTCAGACTGTCTTCGATAACAACCATCATCTCCTGAAATCGATTTCCATGGTCTCTGTTCGTCAATCCCATGTTTTCACATTTCCTCGTATCTTTCAGTTCCTGCTGAACCGCTTCCTCTGCATCTTCAACTTGCTTGCTTGCGCCAGCGGTCTCTCTCTCAGCATAATCCTCAATCGATTATACTTTGTCCTGATGCCTTAAGAAGTGTGTTTCATGTCGTTTCTCGGCCTCAAGCTTCTTTTTGGATAGCAAGCTGCGCAATGCCCCAAAGGCTCGGACTCCCTCCGCTTGCCAGCCGCTCTTGCCTTCATCTGCTCGATGACGTCATCGTGTGGAGTGCTATGTCTATTTGCCATATTCACCCGCCAGAAGTAGCAAAAAGTTCTTTTTCAGAGCATTGACTATTGCAGTTAGCCTTCAGTTTGTTGTTGGGTGAGGTGATGGATGTCACAAGATATGGACAATATGCAGGCGAGCTATGCCTTTTATGTCAAGGTTGGTACGTTTACTCTTCTTGAACAAAACAAGAACGCACTTTTGACTGTCAATAAAATGGGAATTGTTAGGCTGACTGTACATCATGACTTAATCGCTAGCGTCACTTTAATGTAATATCCCGGGGATTCTGTGAGACAACCATCAGCAGACGTCCTGTCCCTCATACAATAATCTATTCATTTGATACGATCATGCGATTCTGGCTGTTGTACACCGCAACTTATTCCGGCTAACACACACCCAACATCGGAAATGCTTATTGCACTCTGTGGGACGGTGGGAAACCACTGCAACTTGTTGCCATATGCAGCAGGATTCATCTTGAGTATATGGAACATCTTGGGTGCTATTTATTCTATTCTGACATGACGCAAACTATATAGTCCTCAGGACTTCCCACATCTTTTCGTTATCATCCTCCTCCGCTATTAGACACCAGGATATCATGGGAACACCACAACCCCAGCCACCTGTGAGCAGGTCGAAATCATGCTGATTGGCGGGCGATACATCAAATACGTCACGCATTGCCACATAGCAAGAACCCAGACACCTGTTCGTCCACCGCAACGCTGCCGACGCAGCCACCACAAATATGACCGAGGATGCCCATTCAACAATCGCCCGTAAAACTGGAAGCAGCAAAAATATGCAGCAGCATGCAGTTGAATGAAAGTAAATGCATTTTGCGGTTAACAGCCGTCAATTAATAGTATGACGTACAGCGGGTGTACATGGAGAGTGGCGCGACTATATTCTCACTACCGGTGGCAGGAAACCTCTGTGGTCGAGCAAGGCATTTGCCCTCATAGTCAGAGAAATTGAACATTATGATGTTGTCAGATCTGGAATTTTCGCAGACGAATATCTCTATAAGAATCCCCGTCAGTGGACAAAACAGGTATTAATCACCTTAGACAAGACTACGGACACGTATATGGTTCAGGTAATCGCCAACTCGCATTGTCACAAGAAGCAACTAGTTTATTTTAGATTTTCGACATGTCTGCTACTATGGTAAGGAAAAGAGATCAGGTACAGTTGGAACAGTCCGACATGCGCCTGGGCTTGAATGTGGCGCAAATGGCCAACATAGGATTTTCGCGAGCCGCATAGAAGAAACGCGATTGCTGATCACTAATCCTTGCGCCAAGGTCTGAGAGAAGATGAAGCGGGTTGTTGAGTTTCCAGGGCATGAAAAGGTGAAGGCTGCGATTGAAAGACACCTGGCTATTCTTCGTCAAGACCAGACAGCCGGATGGCTTCCTTGCCATAATGGCATGGCCAAAAATCCGCAGACACGATGGAGACACAAAGGTCCAGGCGCACCTCCACCCGACATATGCTGACAGCCAACTCCGGAGGCGATGCCACAATCGCTCAGAACGTCACCCACCCCAAGTGGAAACAGTTCCAAAGCTCAACGGACCCAAATCATCAATTTGCCGGCCGTATATGTGTAATTACTTACATATCCTCCCAGTGCTGAATTCTTTATGCATGATGCTTCTGCCCAGGATTGCCAGCACCATACGGCTTGTGATCCAGATATCCTGACTGTTGAAGGAACATCCACTCGTTAGTATACTATCTGCTGTGTGGTAATGCAGCTGGCATCTAGTTGAAAGACCAGAGCAGCCTATAGAGCGAAACTGCAAGTGATGACGAGCATTGATTGAAAGGCATGGGATTTTGAAGATAATTATTATATATTTATATCTCTCATTAATGAAAAATGTAGTGATCAATAAGGAAGTATATGGAAACGCTAGAAAGGCTGCCAGATCAATGTGAATGAAGGACTACACCAAACCGAATGATTGTATAATGTGGATCCACGTATGGCCAAATGAGCGGCACCGGACCGTCAACAATTTAGGTTAATGTAAGTCCGGTAAATGACAACACATATCGTCATAGTTGTGAATAATTGAGGTATTGGCTGCCTTTAATGGGAAATATCATATCGACACGGTTCCTGCCTCATGTACAAAATGAGGGTCTACAGTGCGTCAACGATTATTGGTTATGCATCCTGGGTAATCGCACCGCTCATAGGTTGTAGGCAGTCATAAAGGGATTCATGGCCGCCTTGATGGGCAAAATGGATTAGGATTCCCTCCCTGCCCCATCTTGATCATGAGCGTTAATGGAGCATCAACGATTACTGGTCGTGTATCTTGGGTAATATGGGGGGCGACAGGTTGGAGACAGTCATAAACATATTATTAGCTGCGTTTATAGGCAGAAGAGAATGAGAAACACCACGTGCCCCATGTTGACAATGTGCGTCAACAGAGTGTCAACCATTGTTGGCCTTCCATCAAGGTTAATCACAGTGCGATGTGGCCCTAACGGTCAATATATGTTCCAACTGAACTGGGAAGTAATCCGCTTCGCGAATAAGTTGACTGCTTTGCGAATGAGTTAATTTCTTGTCCCTGTTGACCGGGCTAAGTTCTTGCCAGTCAACTGGGACATGAAGTGCATTACTTTGTGATACAGCCAACTGGCCTGTGAACCTCAGGTATACTACAGAGTTGCATATATACTATGATAGTCCGCATCTGTAGGGCATACACTGTAGGGCATAGGCTGTAGGGGATACGGGCATGGGCTTATGGTATCCATACAGAAAATAGAGCAGAAGAAAATATTTACGTTTAGCATTACATATATACTTAGAAAGTCCACAGCTGTTGGATATACACTGTAGGGCATATACTGTAGAGCATATGGGCATGGGCTTATGATATCCATACGGGCTTATGGCTTTCATCTGTCTCATCAGCCGCATCTGTAAGTCAATGTCCATGAGCTCATACGCCGGCCTGCTGTCTATATATGTCCTATGATAACCTTGAAAAATAAACATCAGAATTATACACTGCATTCACAGGTTCCAATCCATACAGTCCATATTGTCTTGCAACCTTTACCGCTTATCCACTTCAACCATTTACTATTATATTTCTCTGCACTTTCACAATGTCCACATCTACCTCTGAGTCCCATATGGTGATGTCCATATCCGGTGTAACTACAGACCGTGGTCTTACAGCCTAAACAAAGTTACAGTTTCAAGCAATGTTAGAGAGTCCAGAACATGTCAACACAATGATGTTCAGTGCACTCAAATACCGGACCTATTTCCACTGGCTTCTCTTTTAGAAAGAAAACGTTGTGGGAACCAATAGTATGTAACTAATAGTGGAGAATAGTTGAAGAATTCAAATGCTAACTGAAAAAATGATTAGAAGAGGAGAGGAAACACGAGTACAATGATCGAAGTGAGGCACTCAATTCTTTTCCTATACACGACGGAACATTACAGAAAGGGGCAATTGCTGGATCTGAAGGACAACCACGAAGAGTGATTCCAACAAACAAAGTTTTTAACCACATTCGCCAAGTCCACTACGAACTTAAACATGCAGGCTATAATAGAACACAGCAATGCATACGTGAGCTGTACTATGGTATTTCTCAAGAGTAAGTTGCATGGTTACTGGGAAAATGTCAGACATGTCTTCTGAACCGCGGCAACATATCGAAAGGCCCACTTGAACCTATTAATACCAATTCTATTCTTGAAGGAATTCAAATTGACCTTGTAGACATGCTTTTTCAGGCTGATGGACGATTCAAGTGGATCTTACATATTGCAGATAACTTTAGCAGGTATAGAGGATCGTTTGCCCTACAGAGCTAACGTGCAGTTGAGGTTGCAGAGTCAATGGCATCGTTTCTTGGATCATTTGAACCGCCAAAATACCTACAGTGTGATAATGGAAAAGAGTTCAAAGGTGTACTGCTGGTATCAGCGAAGTCATTTGGGATTCGAGTTATTGATGGAAACCCCGTAATCCATCTACTCAGGGTCTTGTTGAGCACACAAATGATGAAATGAAGACACGTATACGATCCTGGATGCATGACAATACAAGCAAGATGTGGGCCACCTCATTACCCAAAATATCGATGGCAATAAACCGATCTGTACATGGAACTACAGGCATAACCACATATGAGGTTATGTTTGGTCAGAAGCCAAGATCGCGGGATAGTTCTGTGGTGCCAGGTATGAATATTGTTATTGAAGACGAGCAATAAACATTGGAAATGATTGAGAAATCTCCCTCTGCGGAGGAATTCACACGAATTGAGGAATTTATGGAGTATTATTAATTCGACTTCAACTCAGTACCATCTATTCTGGTATCTCAATCAGAAGTATCGACTTTGGAACACGTATTAGACAGTACAACATCGGAATTGCAACCTCCAATTTCCCCTCGCATTCCTTCCAGTCAAGCTATGGTTCCCGGCAATCCCCCACCCCTACCTCCACGGCCACAAATTGCTCTACATGCAAAGAACAGATCAATTGATTCTCCAGTAAATCCCATTATATCCAATCAATCCAATGATTCTCAAACAAGTTCACCTCTATCATCTCCACCCTCAAGTCCTGAAGCAAATTCAAGCTTCTTTCAGACTGAAAAATCTCACATTCCGAGTCAGTCTGATACTCAAATACGTAAGAATGTTTCTTTGGATCCAGCATTGTTGACTCAGCACTAGCAAGAAATACAACTGCGAAATGTACATGAACGGGCAAAGATACACCGGGGAGATCCAAAGCAACTGACTAATGAAGTTTTCCTCCCTGGCGATTTGTTATGGCTCCAGATACCGAGAGAAGATCGTGCAGCAACCTATAATTTAAGAGTATTTTGCCGTGTCATCAAACAATCGAGACCAAACTGTTATCAACTTCTTACAAGTCATGGCCTACTCACCAATTACTTTCCTGTCAATACACTCCTTTGTATACCACCTGCTACACAAGAGGGTCTTGACAAAATAATTCTGCCTCTACCTGAGGGCAGTGATGGTATTAGTGGTGCTGGATCCTCAAACCCTGCTGTACGTGCATTATTTCAGAAGAAAATGAGATTGGATGCACTGTCAGCTTTAGAATCCCATAGCGAGTCAGTTGGAATATCATGTAACTGCGAGGGTATTTGCACAGGACGCTGTCGGTGGAAAAAGAATCAGCGAGAGTGCTCCGTTCATTGCCATGCAGATGAGCATGACTGTGGAAATCTCAGTCCACTTGACCAGCATACAGGAATTGCGATGATTTCGCGGCAGGCTATCCGACCAGATGCCGCAGGTGATTCTTCAGATCAGGATCCACCACTTGCAGAGGACTTGGATCATAATGAACAGGGTAGTGTTGGACTTGGAACACAAAGAATAGTCAGAGTAAGCAGACGGGGTACAGCACTTGAAGGGCAAGGCGGTGGAAGTGGAAACAGAGGAAATCGAAGCATGAACTTGAAACAGAAGCAATTTACATCTAATACTAATCCTTCAATAAGCTGTGTTACTCGCCAGAGAAGAAACTGAGTCCTTTAGATAGCGACAGCGGGGGTAACGAGATACAGGGAGGACGGGCAGGGGCATACAGAGATACAGGGGTAATGGAGATGGACTGAGCGGGGGAGTATATATTTGGGAGACTCTGAGTAGACAGCCACCACATCATCTTATCATACAACAAATTACACACTCTATCTATCCCAACTTTGGATCTCACTTGCTCTTTCTGAGATGTTGTGGATCCTCACAGCCAGGTAAAATCATATCTTCTCACCCTCTTGCTATGCTCCTCGAGCCAGAACTGCTCTGTCTCACAAGTTGCTTTTGGAATGCCGCGAGAGGTGCGGCGCAGTGTTGATGATGAGCTCTCTGCCTTCTAGCCCTGCCGTTTCACCACACCCTAAGGGTTTGTTAACTGCAAGACAAGAGGTTGCAGCACCAAAACCATATCACATTACAAGTTGACTGGGTGATAAAGCTCTCTACTTAATCATACAGCCGACTTCTCTCAGCACCAGTTGGCTGGCAGAAAGAGCTTCTGGCTTCAGCTGGTTGGTACACAGAGTTGACTTATTCAGGAAGCGGCCGGCTTATTCGTGAAGCAGTTGAGTTATTCGCGAAGAGGATTTCTGTGTGGTTCAGTTGGATCATATACATCTTTTTGACTGCTTTTGTACGCTAAACGGCTCAAGAATACTTAGTGAGAGCTCTGTAGATGACATTACTGGTTACTGTCCCAGAGCATGGGTGGGAATATCCCGTACCTATCTGCCTATACAGGCTGCCATCACCTTGTCTATAGACGCTTGTGATCAAGCGCCACACATATTACCAAAGATGCAAGTCCACCAATCATTGACAGTCTGTTGACACTCATTTTCAAGATGGTGTAGGGAGCGTTTCGCTTCCGTTTTTCGTTACACGGGTGGCCAATACTATGTTTATGGCTATGTGTAATCTGTCGCCCCCCAGTTCCCGCAAGATAAACAACCAACAATGGTTGACGTTCCGTTGACGCTGATTTTCAGGATGTGGTGGGGCGCATGTGTCTGTTCATTTTGATCACTAAGGCGGCCAATGCATCGAAATTGAACTGTGATGTACCAATATCAATAGTTTAAGATCATCAGTAGCATATCTGAATGCGGCCATAAATGTGAAACCCGAAACTCAGAACCGGAGATTGGAATCGACGGGTCTAGTAGCCAATCCCGGCAAAACACTTGGGTTGACTGGTCCGGGTCTGGGTTTGGCCCGCCAACAGTCGGCAGGTCCAGTTGGTTGGCGGTTCCTGACTGGCATTGGGACCATTGGTGCAGTTCCGACCCAGACCGAAGGCGGGAAACCCGGAACCTTTGCCAACGCTATTGATGACATGCCATCTACATCAATCATTTGAGACCTCTGGAATTGAGTGGTCTGCATTGAGGAATCATATACCATGCATGGCAAACGTCATACAGTGGGCTTTAGGTGCATTCCTGAGCAATCCCGGTGTAAAATGCTGCACCAAGTCGAGGGAAGCCCATGAGAGGAATCAGCAATTTGGATGGAATGAATGCATAGACATCGGGAAGAGTCAAAGTCTTCACAAAGAGGGCAATACTAGAATCAACATGGTGTCAGCTATGAGACCAGGATTAGCAAAGATAATTGAGAAAGTACATATTTCATGATATTTTGAGAGTCCTGCAACTTACCTTGATATAGCCGAGAACACTTGCGGTATTGATTACACTGACACCCTGTCACCAAAACAAGTTCATTGACTGTCAAGGAGCCAATGTCCGCATTGCAGTACTCCAGATTATGGATGTGAAGCCAAGTTGGAACTCAACACTGGAGTTGCTCAAGTGACCCTACCCATTAGAGCAATTCACACCCCAGTGGCTCCAAAATCCAAAATACATGGATCACCGGCCACGTTTCACAACTCAAGATGAATGGACAATTGTGAAGTATGTCATGGAAGATTTGAACACAGTTCGAAATTGGACCCAGTGGATGTTGACGAGGCATACAGTCACATTGCATCACGTCATGGCAGTGTACAATGAGAGGTAAGGTCATCTGGACAGCGTGATGCGAGCTTTGGCTATGCAGAAGACGCTGTGGAAGGAAGACTTGTTCTTGGCTGTGAAGTCAGCTCGACAGAAGCTCTCCAAATACTACACTGGAATGACTCCAATGACAGGCATGCTTTTCATTTGTACACATATCCTCGATTCTTTCTGGAATTTACAATGGTTTCGAAAGTCAAACAAGTGAGTGCATATCAATCCCGAGGAGGAGACATCCTATACTACCCACTATCAAAGGCCATTCTGTGGAAACTGGAGGATGAATACTATGCTAAACATTGATGTGTGCCGGACAAATATCCCGAATGCTCACCGAGCAGCCAACTAGGCCCCTCAGCCACAGCTTCTTCATCCTGTCAATCATCCCTTGATTCATATGATTGGTCCAGCGATGATGGAGTATACTCAACGCCTGACAATGTGGCTGAGACTACACCAGGATGAAGTGATTGCGCAGCATGCTTATTGACAGCCGGCAGGCTCTATTTGACATTGCCACCTGTAGCGCGCAAGAACTGGGGGCAAATTAATCAAAATCTCAATGATTACCACTTCGACCCAATGGAGATATGAAGTACATAGTGATTACCGGACATAACCGACTGGTGGCGGCATCAATAGGGAAGGGACTCCCACTACGCCAATCCCTCCAATGTGGCACTCAATATACTCTCTATCCTACCACATGGTGTCGGAGTGGAGGTCAGTCGTTTCCTTGGGCGCAATGTTATTGGCTGCAGCTAGTCAAAAACCACACATGAGAGACTTTGCCAAAAAGTTGTTGTATGGCAGTTCGCTCGAGGCAGTAACGTGATTGCGGCAGCCGATAACCCAGTATCGGATACAATGAACACAGAAAACGACTCGGAAATTAAGAAAGTAGCTGATGAAATGACATTGCACAGAATGGCCAAGGTTTACGACTGTCTGGAGATGTGGCAAGGCAGCCAGAATCTACGTGTTACAGAGAAGGAATCCTGTGCTCATGATAATCAGATGACAGCTGTTGGATACATTTCGGACAAGGAATAGATTGTACATGCCTCCTGGTTACTCTTCCAACATCATGGTGCGGCTGCTTGGAAATTGTGAGAAAGTTCACCTTTGCCACCGGCATTGTCTGCAAAGGACTTCCCTCAAGGATGAACTCAAATGTTGAATATTCGCCGGATCCGGAGAATGAACCCGCATCCAGTCAAAAGTGACAAGCATGGTGCACCTGAAAGAATTTCGGACACCAATAATGGGCTGAACTGGAACGGCGACTTGGCTGATCCCAACGACAGTGAGGACAATTGTGAGTCAGACGATGAAACCGATATCAAGCACAACAAAGGCATCAAGCGTCCGGAATGCACAGAGGAGCAGGATCTGAGTGCCACCCGATATGTGCCCAGATCGGTTCGGCCAAAACGGACATCAACGAGACAGGATGAAAAGGTGTTAGTGACAGTCAATGTAATAGAAACGAGGGGAAATCAAGGAGTGAACAAAAATAGGACACAATGCATCGATGGTTCACTGGCTTCTTCATGTAGCTTGAGCAACAGTTTCAGTTCGAAATATATTCAGGGTGAATGGTGAGAGGTACCTTGGGAATATCGGTTGATAAAGAGATGTATAGCAGGCGCAATGAATCATTTGGCGAGATACATCATTTCTAGTCGTGTGAGAGTGAACAGTGCAAGAAGAATACACCGCCCAGCTTTGCCACAGCGCCGAGTCTCAATCGGACAGAAAGACTACCAACCAGGTCTAATCATGTTGAAAACAATCATCGACCGCAGCAGATGTTGAATGGATAATACTTCAAAATCAGTGTCAACGATCTGTGGCGTTGTCAGTACTGTAATTCACCTGTGACTTGCTCGTTGTGATTTATAAAGGATGTATTCTCAGCTCTTATATGCGAAGGAGATAGCAATACGGTGACCACTCCGTTGTTGGAATGAGCGTCAATGAAGCGTTGATGATTTCCAGTTCTGAATCTTGGGTAATTTATGTTCCAATTGGTTGCAGATATCCATTAATCAGATATTGGTAGCCTTCACTGGCAAAGACAACAGCGAGATGCCCCCTGCCGCATCACCAAAATAAACATAAACGTAGCATCAACAGTTTAAGGTTTTGCATATGTCATAATCAAGGCATTGCGTGGATCTTCGTGCGTATAACTCTATTGTTGACTGCCTTGACAGGCGAAAGTACCATATATCGAAGGTGAAATACTAATACGAAAATAATCGATATTGGAAACTGCACAACTTGCAAAAGCGCATTATTGGTTGCTGAAAACGCGATTTTGATAAGATTCTATTAACAAACTGCCAATACAAGATCTTTATATGAATCTATAGCTGGACACGCTGGTGGACCCACTGACAACCCGCCCAATTCAGACGGGTTGGGAGTTTACCATGGCAATATGCCCGAGTGGACGGTTCGGGTTACTTGACAATGCGGACCGCCCATCTGGGAACAGTTCGGGTTGAACCCTGATCCGGACCGGAAGTGACAGTCCACAACTGTTGCTAACACTAATCCGGGCTCATTTGGTTTGCTGATCTGGAAGGTCGAGGCTTCGGATGCCTTTAGAATATTGGCCGTTGTCATGTCGATGGTATTGTCGGCTTCAGCGATAGGAATCTCGTCCGTGGCTTGTTTGCGTACCAGTGTTTCTTCACTAGGGATTGCTGGAAGGTTCACCACTCCTGCCATCTGAAGTAGTGCAACTGAAGCTGGGATTGAGTACAGGGAGACACATAGTGCTGTAGGTGCTGCTTCTGAATGCTCGATGGCGAGGGCATCGGCGGTGACGTATTGGTTGAGGACCCGCTTTCGGGGTTTGTCTCATTTGAATCTCGAGAAATCTCTATGGTCTAGTTCGAGTTTCGTCACTGCTTCCGCTGTCAATTCCTTCGGGAGCACCCGAAGCAACATTTCCACCTGCGAGTACTCTGCTAAGGCTCCATTGTCGATCATAATGCGGCTGATGTTGTCGCAGGCCCGGATGAAAGCTTTCTGGCCGATGTTCCCACTGTCCAGCTGGTCCTGACATAATCGCTCCAAGTACGATCTTGTGTGAGTATAGACTCTGCTATAGCTGAGGCGGAAGACGTCGTTCAGTTGCTTTTTCAACCGCTCCAAGTCGTTCCTCAGGTATCCCTCCACTATACTGAGTGTTTCCTGGATCGTTCCTGAGCAGTGGTACGTGAAGGTTGTGATGATGACTTTGGCCGCCGGGTCGGTCGTGATGTCATACAAGGGTGTTTTGTCACCTTCGATAACTTAGGTAACATCAGGTCTTCAGAAGATAGGGGCGCCCATGGTGCCCGTGCGTGGCATTTGATTCTTCTGCTTCACGATGGTGAGGACCGGGGACTGTAAGAATTGCCTTTGATTAGGGACATTATTCAGCCCGGCTTCGGCGGAAGTTACAGCGCTGGTGGGAGATCCAGCATGGCTTGAGAGTCCAGCACTGGAGGGAGCTTTACGGCCACCGGAACCGGCGAGAAATATAGATTGAGGGTGTTCAATTGACATCTTCGTACTGATTGTAGCGGTTTGGTGATGGGATGGTACATTAGGTTGTGAATTGGTAGTAATTGGTGATCTAAGGTAAATTGCTAGTTTGTGAGTTCTTTGAAAGGGAGTTGGGTCAATTGATATTCTTTTGAGGTGCACTCTTTCTTTTAGTTCTTTCCCAAGCCCAACTTTACCACCTTTCAGTCTTCTCTCTTAGCTTCCAGCCACGTCGTCTATCTCTGAGGTTCCATTCCCTGCACCTTCTCCCTCCACGACCAGTAGTATTCTCATTACCGTTCTTCCGAATCTTACCAGCATCGTCAATTGCTTTTGTAAGTGTTCCTTCGGATTAGTGTCTTAGTGAGTATGGGAGTGGCATCCATTCTCCGTGTGTGCTTACTCGGCCTGATATAAGATCAAGGCCTGTGGTCCCGGTGTTAAGTTGGTGCCTGTCGTCCCATATGCGAGTTTGGTGCTTGTCGTCCTGGTATGAGGTTGGTCCCCATCATCCCGGTGGTAGGTCGGTAACTGTGGTTCTGTCTGCAAGGTCGGTGCCTGTCGTCCCTGTGTTAGTTTGGTGCCTTTGGTCGTGTCGGCGAGGTCAGTGCCTGTCATCCTGGAGTCAGGTTGGTGCCTTCTTGCAAGTGTTCTTCCTGGAATGAGGTAGGTGGCTGTCGTCCCGGTGTTTGGTTTGTGCCTTTTGTCCCAGTGTTTGGTTGGTGCCTTTCTGCCTGGTGTTCCATCGGTGCCTTTCTTAGCGGTGTTCAGTTGGTGCCTGGCGTCCCGTCTGGGAGGTCAGTGCCTGTTGTACCGGTGTTTGGTCGGTCCCTGTTGTCCCGTCAGCTGGGTCGGTGGCTTGTGTCCAGGTTGTTGGTTGGTGCGGTTCTCTTGGTATTGGTCCCACTATTAGGTCGGTGCCTTTTGTCCGGTGTGAGGTTGGCGCTGTAACCTCAATGTTCGTCCTGGTTTTAGGTCGGTGCCTTATGCCCGGAGTTAGGTTGGCGCCATTCTGTCAATGTGCTTCCTGGTATACGGTTGGTGCCATTGTCGTTAGGGTCCTCGACTTACCCGGCTTTCCGCATCCGGCATTTCAATCCGACATTATTCGCACTGTCCCCATTACTTCCTTTCGAGTAAGGTCCGCTCGCAGGGTAGGTGTGTTTCATTAGTTGCTTCTCTCCGTATGTATCCGTATTAGTTTGTGGGTGTCTGTCCCAACATTCTGTACTCAGGTTTCCGAACCAGAAACCATGTTTGGTCTCCATTTGTGGTGAAATGGCGGAGCTAGAAGGCAGAGATCCCATCATCAACACTCCGCCGCACCTCTTGCGGCATTCCAAAACGATGTTACGTGAAAGAACGGTTGTGGCTTGGGGAGCATGGGAGGAAGGTGAGAACATCGAAGACTACTCGGCCGTGAGGATCCACGCAATTGCCTGGATCCATGACATTTCAGAAAGAGTGCGTGAGATCGAAAGATTGGAAAGACAGGGTGTGTAATTCATTGTATGATAAGATGATACAAGATGAGATATGGTACCAGATGAGATGATATCTACCCCGGGGTCTCTTGAATATATACTCCCCGTCGCTCAGCCCATTGCCATTACTCCCGCATCTCAGTAGGCCGCCGTCCCGCGGTCCATCTCAGTCATCCCTGTACTTTCGTACACCCCCCATAGCTGAGTCCTGTGCCAAGCTGAGTGGCGGTGGTGGTGAGAAATGAATTTACCTGCCACACCTTGGCTAATCTGCCGGACCAGGGTTTCAATCCACCCCAACCATCCATTTCGGTACAGTTCAATGGGAATCCCCCAAGCCATCTGCATTGGTTGGGTTGTCCGCTGGTTGCACAGCTGGTCCATCTGTAGATTCACATAATGCTCTTGTTGTTGCTTTTTGATAATAGTATGTTTTCAAAATCGCTGATTTCACATCCACTGATCTCTGTCTCCAGGTGTTGCAGTTGGTAATATTCACTATTTTGGAATCCGAGATTTTCGTTTTATATCATGTATTCTTGCGTATCAAGGCAGTCGATAGTTCTGGAATACACTCAACTATCAGCATGGTGAGTTGTTTACCCAATATGCGAGAGCTAAAATTGATGATGCTCTGTCGACACTAATCTTCAGGATACGGTCAGATCAGTGTCATGCACTGTTTCAGCCGAGAAGGCAGCCATTACTTTGTATGATAATTATTACCACAAAGAGACACTGAGTATATGCCAAAATTAAAATCAAAAAACAATAAAGCTCCATTGGCACTCTTTTTCAGAACTGGGCAGGGAGTGTGTAGCTATTGTGTTGGCCTCCAGAGGTGGCTAATACTTCATGTCTGGATGTCTGCAACTAATCACAACATAGATTACCCATAATGGAAAGCCAACAATCAATGACGCTCTGGTGATGCACATTTTCACAATGGGGCAGTGACCGTGACATGTTCACTTTCGCATATACTTGCTGCCAATACATTGGTTATGCATAACAGTCACCAAATCACATTTCAATTGTGTCACTTACAAGACCAAAAATCTTTGACTCCCTGTTGATGCTTATATTAATGGAACATCTAATCAAAATCCACAGTCATCGATAATTGAATTCATAATCAATTGAACTGATTCGTTGCTTTTCTGACTGATCAAGACATGGCCCATTGGCAGAGCCATGCCCTGTACGATTCATGCATTGGTCGCTCTGATTCGATTACAATTTATACATCTTGCAACATAATTCATTTTGCCTGCTAAACATCAGTTTATCAATGAATATGCACATGCGACTGCTCACTATCCTCCCAGAATATTTCTGTGCATGATATTCTGCATCAAACAACATACAGAACCTGTTGACAATGCATTGACAAATTTTGTCCTGTGTTTTGTTGTTCCCCTTATTCGTCCTCATTTACATTGTATTGACCATGATCAACATCTTTTCAGCCTTTTTCATTAACATCTGTATTGGCCAAATAAATCAGAAAACATTCTTTGCAGCACTCACAGCCCCCAGCACTGGGGATTCCGGCCCACTGACTTCATTGTCTAGCTCCATAATGGTTTCATTGTGAGCCTCCCAGTCCAATTTCCCCTGATATGGATAATCCAAGTCACAATTACATTCGAACCAATTTGTGGTGTCTGTCATTGTTTCGGCTGCAGTATCCTCATCTGTTTCAGCAAAGTTATCAGTCCATTCTTTTGATTTGGCGGACATTAAATACTGGAGTTCATCCTACTGGGAGGTCATTTGCAGCCAAAGCGGGTGGCAAAGATGATCTTTCCGACAATTTAAATACAGCCTCCCCTCCATGTCAATAGTTTGACCAAAATGCTTGAATAATCTCTTCAGTATCTGAAATGTATCCTATGGCAGTCATTTGTTTGTTTTGAACATGAGATTCCTTCGCCGCAGCACATAGGTTTCGGCTGTCATGCCACATATCACAATCTGAGTGGACTTTGGCGATTCTGTGCAATGTTCTTCCATACAGCTCTCGGTTGATTTCCAAGTCATTTCCTGTTTTTGTCGTATTCAATGCTGGGTCATCACTGGTAAACACCCCCTCCCTGTGTTGAGCAAACTGCCTTACCACAAATTGTTTGGGAAGGGTCTCCCCTGTAGAATTTGACGGCCCCCAGCTGATCACATCTTGCCCAAGGGAAACATTGACCTACACCCTCACACCATGTGGTATGATGGAGAGCATTTTGCGTCCCACATTAGAGAGATCAGCGTTCTGTGAGTGTGTTTCTTCTTGTTGATGGCACCATTTGATAATATCTGGTGTCCCAAATGAACTGCTATTCTTCATTGGGTCACAGTGGTAATCATTAGCATTCGGATTATCTTGCCCCACTGCTTTGGTTGGTCGTGCAGTGAATTCAAATCGAGTCCTGCGGCGGTCAATAAGCAGACTTTGTTTTCGCTGAGGCCAGGCATCGTTTCTTCCACAATTCCATGAATTGAATATTCTTCATCGTTGCTGGACAAATCATATTGATCAAATGAAGAGTGACCAGATCTTGATGCCATTATGGAGGGGAAGTGATTGTTGCTCAGTTCACATTTGGGTTCAATGACATGCAAATGTCTATGGTTGGCACAGTATTGAATCTCCACATATTTCAGAAATGCGTTTGCGAATTTGGTAGTAAAAGAAGTCTCGTCCTCAGAATGGATGTCGATTCCCATGTCCCACATCGTCAAAGATCGCAACATTCAGACCAGATCAAGAATGCATGCTAAAATGCAAAGCATTCCCGTCGTTGGAGTAACCTGTGGGTAATATTTCGAAAGCTTCTGTCAAGCAAACTTCACGGCAAAGTATAAGTATTCCTTCCATTGACCCTGCTTTTTCGCTAAATCTCGCATAATGCCATCCACATGATTGAACATGTTATTGTTGACAGTTATTATGTGATTCACAGTCACCATATGGCTTTTGGACATCCAGAGGGTCTAGTATCAAAATTACCTTAAGATTTCCATTTAGTACTTCACAATGGTCCATTGATCCTGTGGTAAAGAGAGTGGCCGGTAATCACCGGATTATGGATTCCTGACCAATTCGTAGGTGAATTCTCATAATTGGCCGACTTGCTCATGCAACTGTTGTGTAGTATTCCAACGTGTCTTCACATACCTGAACAGTTGTACTGCGATTCGTATATTGGCTATTTGACAGTCATTGAAGTTGTTTCAACGACCCAGTGTCAGCTGATTCAATGCATTGAATATTGGCTGATATATGAAGGTCAGTGTCAGGACATTAACCATGACTCGAAATATGTTCATTCTGAATTATGTCTGCTATAGCTGGTCTGATGGCCGACACCTAGTTGATTCAAGCATTGCCCTCTTTCCAAGTCTTTGACTCTGCTCATTATCTATGCTTTCTTGCTCTCCGCAGTGTTGATTGTGCTCATGGGCTTCCCAAGACTTGGTGCAGACATTTACATCCAGACTACTCATGAATGCACCTTAAGCTAGCTGAATGATGTGGGCCATGCATGGTATATTGTTTCTCAATGCAGGCCACTCGATTGTGGAGAGATCATGGGTCGATTGAAGTTGATGAGTCATGAAGTACTATGAGAACGCATTATCAGTCATCATTCGAACAATCCGGCCATCAGTAAGCTTCAAACAATCAAAAACTACCTCCAAATGTATGGGTAGCCTTACTCCAGTATGTTGACCCTTGACCCATCATTCTCGAGTAGCTCTCTAGTAGGAGAGGAATCAGCTATCAACCTCATCGAAAGCGAGTTGTATATCGCGCAATGCCACATTGTCATCCATATAGGAAGCATCGACCAACCTGCTATCTCATTTGTTTATGGATGTCCGCCAGTCAAGAGCTAAAGGAACTGTATTCTTGACGGAAATTGCATCTACATTACCTCCACTGTGCAAAAGTGTTCCCTCCGGCATTTGTTGCTCAGAGTGCAGGCCGACTTCAGCACCACCTTCCGTCATATTGTATCATATGACTGTTGTACCTCTAGGTTGATATACCATTCCATGGAATATGATCCAAAACATATGCTAACATGAGATAGTGGCTCCAGGTGTCTTGGTAAAATCATGCAGTTCAGAAGTCCTTAGCTGCTAGTTTGGAGAGTTTTGTCTGTCAATTCAGATAATATGGATAAAACCTAACTGCGAATTATGAATGTCGTTGCAAACTTCCAATTATAAATCATTGCCAACCATTCCTCTTCAGTATGTCCAAAGCTGTTTCATCGACTGTAGACCTAGTCGATTCAGCAACTTCCGACTCTGTTGATTGTTTTAACTTCGTGATCTGCGTGTTTTCCAGCAAGTGTTTCCCCATTGACATTGTCACATGTTCTGATTTATGGCAAAGAACATCATGACAAACGATCCATATAATGCAATGGCTGCCAGTCTCCTCAATTCTGTGGAGTAAATAGCTTTGCTACAGACTCGCCTGTCTACAATCATTCCAAGCAATCGAAAGCTTCGAGCTCACATACATAGAAGCCTACAAACAGTGAAAGATGAATAGAAAGGTAAGCTCATGCAAATCAGGAATAAAGAGATCTTCATTAATGGAAGATATCATACCATATCGCGACGAGGTTTTTATAGATTTGGAATCTGACCTCGCAGTTGGAATTTGATAGCTGCGGATTCCAACCTGAGAGAATATCTAATGGTACGTTATTCTCAATTAGCCAGTTGGTTTTTAAATACTGAATGGAGAGCTACAAGCGAGAAAAAAGTTAGTCCTGTGAGACATTGCATGCATATTTGTGAAGTTGAATATAAAGATAGATTGAAAAGGCTGACCTTTAAAATAGAATTTAGGAGCAATGCAATGAAGTTCGTTGCTGCATAACAAACTGAGCCTCCACAAACACCGTTCACTCTCGGTTGACAATCATTTGGAGAAGGCAGTAGCAATATCATCTGTAGCATTTTCGTCCATAATGGTGGGCAATATGTTGATTATGGGTTAATCACATTGAACAGCCCTTTGAATATCCATGATGCAAGTCCGAGAATCGTTGGTGCTCCATTGACACTCATTTTCAGGTGGTGGTTGTGATATTGTTACTAGCATCTTCACCCACAAAAGAGGCCAATACTGTGATTATAGGTTATTGCAGTTGCACAGCCCTGTAACTATCCAAGATGTAAGATGAAAAATCGTGGACATTCTGTTGATGCTAATCTGGAGGATGTGCCAACGAGAATGTCGCTTTCTGTTTTACATATCACGACAGAGAATACTGCCCCTTTGGAATGATGAGACTCTGCAGCCCTTTTATTGCAGAAAGGGTAACACTGAAAATCATTGATGCTCCATTGACACTCACCTCGAAAATATCATATTGGTTCTTGCATACTGAACAATTGTGTGCAAAATGCATACTGTCATTATTGAAAGCCAACATATCGTTTCGATGTATAATCATTCGCATTTGCGAGCTTCGAGGTCTCTCAATTCCTGACCCACCACACTGCCGAGCAACTATGCAATGACTAATGTAGTCGCATCGTGTTTCAGCACTTTCAGCCGGCAATTTACAGCATATAGATCCATTTGCTAGTTTTTGATCAATATAGCCTGACATCATCACTTTTCGTCATCCAGCTCCTCCTTCTCGATTTCCATGACCTATGATAACAAATCGTCCAACCTCGACCATGTGCACCAGGTCAGAGTGGAGAGCTAGGCAGTTGCAGACACTGATGAATGTAGCAGTATGGTTGTCATTGATCCGAGTTCGCATTGCGCATTGTCCACTCCAGCGGTGACTCATATATCATCACTTACTTGAATTTGTGGAGTGAATTTGTATGTATTGTGGTTGTTGCATTTTCTCTTAACTGTGACATTCAAGATACTATCGAGTTACTTGATCATCTATCAACAGTGTCAGCAATGGTTCGAAGTTACCTGCCTCTTGTCTGAGTTGGAACCGCACCCAAGGCCCCGGCCCTGGTCAGGAATCACCAAGGAGCCCGACCGGGTAACTACAGCCGTGTTCTTACCCACACCAGACATACACAAGCAGGTTTCTAGTCAGGTTCTGACTTGACCTCAGATCCGGTTTACAGTTCCCACAACTTCAGCTGTAATCTGTGTACAACTAAGTTTTTGGGTTCTGATTGTATTGTGAACTGATCAATTGGTAGATTGTGCAGATATAGCAGGTCATTCACCAGCCGCTTTCAGAATTTGATCATCCAAATATTCCTTGCATTGCTGGAAAGTTACACCAAATGATATGCAAAATTCCCGGTTTTTGATAGAGATTCAATGAATATTGAGTGGATAACATATCTGAAAGCGGGACATGAAAGAGCGGGTGAAACTGCACAATCTATGTATCAATCATGTCACAATACAATCTGGACTGAGACACTCACTTGGAACCTCAGTTGAAAGGTTGAAATGCGGGGTTTTGGGTGGTAAAACTGGCCGAATTGGAACATTCTGGGTTGTCGGTGAAGTGTAACCTTTTGGAACAGTCCAGGTCTGGGTGGCGCAGAAACAGGAATGGAACAGTGAATTGGGAACATTTGCTGAGACTATCAATTGACATTCTCGCAAGTCTAGAACTGTGCGATGGCCCGTGCATCGCATGCACATTCACTCTTGTTAGCAACGGTTCCGGACCATCACTTTGTGTCCAGATCTGGGTCCCACCCAAACCATTGCCAAATTGGTGGTCCGGGTTGTCAATAAACCCAAACAGTCAACCTGGGTACAGTTCAATGGTAAACTCCCAACCCAGCTGAATTGGGCGGGTTGTCAGCGGGTTGTCCAGCGGGTCCATCCATAGATTCATTGAAGGATCTTGCTTTTGGAGTAAGTGAATAGTATTTTATTGAAATCGCGTTTTCAACAACGAAGGATATGTTTTTGCATGCTTTGCAGCTTGCAATATCGATTGATTTGGGATTGGTATTTGACCTTTCATACATTGTATTTTTCTCTATCACGGTGGTCATTAATGCCAGTGTGAATACGGAGATCAGCACGATGCCGTGATTACCAAATATGCAACAACTAAAACTGTTGACACTCCATTGACGCTCATTTTCATGATGCGGCAGGGAGCCTGTCGCTGTTGTTTTTGCCTGTGAAGGCTGCCAATATTAGATAAATGGATGTCTGCAACTAATCGGGAAATAAATTACCCAAGATTGGAAGCTGAAAATTGTTGACCCTCCATTGATGATCATTCTCAGAATAAGGCAGCGAGCATGTCGCTGTAGTTTTTCCCAGTAAACACAGCCACAATCTGATATATGAATGTCTACAGCCAATCGGAACATAAATTAACCAGAGGCGAAGCTAAACATCGTTGAAGCTCCGTGGATGCTCATTTGCAAGATGCGGAAGGGAGCATGCAGCTGTAGTTTCTGCCAGACAAGCCAGCCAGTATCTGATGAATAGATCTCTGAAACCAATCGGAAGATACATTACCCAAGATGTGAAGCTACAAGTTGTTGAAGCTCCGTTGACGCTCATTCCCGGGATGCAGCAGGGCGCATATCGCTGAAACGTTTCTCAGCCAAGGCGGTCAATATCTGACAAATGGATGTCTACACCCAATCGGAACATAAATTACCCAGGATATGATGATAAACATTGTTGATGCTCCATTGACACTCATTCTCGGGATGTGACAAGGAGTATGTTGCTGTAGTATATCCCAGTAAAAGCGGTCAATATCTGACGAATGGATGTCTACACCCAATCGGAACATAGATCACCCAAGATGAACAGCTAAACATTGTTTACACTGTGTTGGCGCTCATTCTCAGGATGCGGCAGGGAGCTTGTCACTGTCTCTTTGGCCTATAAAGGCCGCCAACATATTGGTTATGCATCACAGCGACTAAATTGTTGTTCAATTACCATACTTATCAAAGCACAATTTGGTGATGCTCCGTTGATGCTCATTTTGATGTATTTTCTGTTCAACATCTGCTGCGATCGATAATAGTTTTCATCATGATTTGAATATTATGGTATTCTACCTTGCAGATTGAGACTTGGCCTGGTGACCAAGCCGAGCGCCGTAACATTCTTGCACAGTTTGCTCTCACACTACTAAGATTTGTGTACCTTGCGAAACGCTTCATTGTGCCTGCTATACATCTGTTCATTAACCGATATATACAAGCTACTGCTCAGCATTTGCCCATGATATATCACTAACTTGAACTCTAGGTCAAGCTACATCAAGTAGCTGCTGAAACATTGACGCATTGTGTCCTACAGTTTATTTCACTGCCTTATTCTTCTTCAATTTGATTGCATTGACCGTAATTGACATCTCTTCAGCCGGTCTCTTTGACTGCTGTCTATGGCAAATCAATCTGGGAGCATTTGGCACGGAGCTCACATCCCGGTTCTCTAGGCCGTCCAAATGGTCGGTGCCATTGCCTTGCTCGAGATCAGATTCCACATTCGGCCCGCAATTCTTTTCGCTGTCATTTGGATCATCTAAGTCCCCATTCCAGTTAAGCCAATCTTCAGTGTCCGGAATCCTTTCAGTTGCGCAATTCTCATCATTTTCGAGTGGATGACGGTTGATTCTTCCGATTCGGCAGGCATTCAATATTTAGGTTCGTCCTCCAGGGAGGTCCTTTGCAGACAGAGGTGGTGGCAATGGTGATCATTCTGACAATTGAAATGTAGTCGCACGATCATGTTGAGAGAGTGACCAGGATGCATTGGCGATCTCTTCGGTGTCCAAAATGTATCCCACGGCAGTTCTCTGCTTATTTTGAGTGTGAGATTCTCTTAGGGTAGCACATAGGTTTTGGCTGCACTGCCACGTCTTCAAAAAGTAGTGAACCTTGGCCATTCTGTGCAATTACCTTTTCTCCGCCTCTTTCATCATTTCCCTGATGTTTTCTGTGTTCATTGTATCTAACTTGGGGTCAGGGCCTGCCAAAATCCCGTTATTGGCTCGAGCAAACTGCCATACAACTGCTTCTTCGGGAAGACTATCGCCTGTGGTTATTGACTGCCAACCGCCAATAACATCCCGGCCTAAGGTAAAACTGTCCTCGACTCCGACAACATGTGGTATGATAGGGAATATGTCGCGCCCCACATTTGAGAGATCGGCGTACTTGGAGTGGGTTTCCCCCTGTCGACGCGACCAGTCGGGTATTATTGGTAACAAAAATGTACTGATAATCGCCATCGGGTCGTAGTGGTAATCATTGAGATTTGGATTGATTTGCCCCCAGTTCTTTGGCGCTTCAGGCGGCGAATCCAAATGGAACCTGGCGGCGTTCAATAAGCTTGCTGCGCAATCCCATCGTTCTGGTGTAGTCTCAGCCACATTGTCAGGCGTTAAGTATTCTTCATCATCGCTGGACCAATCATATGGTTCAGAGGATGATTGACAGAATCCTGAAACCATTCCAAAGGGGATAACATTGCTCCACGGTAAGCTTAGGTGTTTATTGACCAGTACACGTTGTTGTTTTGGCACAGTATTCCTTCTCTATGTACTTCAGAAAGGCCTCCTGATATTGGGTTGAGTGGGATGTCTCGTCCTCAGGATCAATATTCATTCTTTTGTCCCACTTTCTGAACGATCCCACCTTCTGGAAAGGATATAGGATATGTGCAGAAATGGGAAGCATGCCCTGTGATGGAGTCACTTCAGCGTAATATTTGGACAGCTTCTGTTGAGCTACCTTCACAGCAAAGAACAAGTCTTCCTTCCATGGAGTCCTTTCCTTAGCGAAAGCTCGCATCACCCTATCCATGTGATTGAACATATCATTGTATGCTGTGATAACGTGATGCAATGTGACTGTATGCGTCTTCGACATCCACAGGGTCCAATATCGGAATGGCCCCAACACTTCCATGACATAATCCACAATGGTCAATGGATCATGAGTTGTGAAGAGTGGCCGGTGATCGCTGCATTTTGGGTTTTTGAGCCACTCGCATGTGATTTCACTTCATCGGAAGGCGCACTGGAGCAACTGCAGGGTCGAGTCCAAATGGGTCCTCACATCCATAATTGGAAGTACAGCGATGCGGAGTATGGCTTTTTGAAACTCAATGCCCAATTTCAATCCACAGAATAAGCAATGACCGACATTATGGCTAGTGTGTTCGTTGATGTCCATCCATCCCGAGCTAGACACACTGTTGTTCATAACGGCAATTACTTCTTAAGTGCATGCACGGTCAATGCAGATTCCGTCCGGCAAATGATACCGAGCGTCGTAACAGATGCCCGCACATAGTCATCATGTAACATCTTATATAACCATGGTAGCTCTAGATCTGATATAGCGTTCCATGGATCATGAGCTGAAACAAATCTTAACATGAGGTAACAATTCCATGTGTCTTGGTGAAATTCAGAAGTTTCAAAGTCCTTCCCTGCCAGATTGGAATGTTTTGTCTGTCATTTCTGTCAATATGGATGAACATGGATATGAAAGCTGATCTTCCTCTGCGAACTCACTATTGTGACTCCTCGACTTCCTTGCCACTTCAGGATGGCCAAAGCTGTTTCATCGACCCTTGAACTAGTCAACTCAGTGATCTCTCGCTCTGTTAATTTGTTTCACTTTGCAATGTGCGCTTTCGCCAGCCAGTGATTTCCCATGGAGCTAGTCCCATGTTCTGATGGATGGCGAAGAACTTGATGTCAAACGATACATATGATGGCAGCGCTGCCAGCGTGATCAAATCCGTGGTGTTGATAGAATCGCCATTATGGTGCAAATCTAGAATCATTCCAAGAAATAGGCCACTTTGAGTCTACATTTATTGATGCCCACCAAGCATCGAAGATGATTCCTGACGTAAGGGCGCTCAAATCACGAATACAGACACATTCATCTTTGGACAGGATCGTTACCTCGAGGAGTGTAGTGTTCAAAGATTTTCAATCTGACTGGGCCGTAGCAATTAGAAAGCTGGGTAACCGGACTCGACAGACTGCTGAAAGTATCAATTCTGCAAAGGAGATTGCGGGTTCCTAAATATTGACTCTACTGCTTCAAGTGAAAAATTCAGATCTGTAAGACATTGCATGAATTTTTGTGAAGTTGTATACAAGGTTAGATTGCAAAGACTGACCACATAGAACTCTTTTTAGAAACAGCAGAATGTAGTTCATTGCTGTGTAGCATTCTGAGCCTCCACAAAAACTGTTGACGTGCTGCAAACACTCAATTGTAGGAGGTGAACCCGATGTCGTTACCAGCATTTTTTCCAATATGGGCTGCAGATGCGTTGGTTCTGGGTTACCTACATTCCACTGCCGTTGGATTATCCAAGATGCAACATCAAATATCATTGACGCTCAGTTGACGCTCATTTCGGGATATGGTAACGATCTTGCTCTAAGTATTTTTGCCTAGAAAGGCGGCCCATAGTTCGATTATGCATCAAAGTTGTCTCCAAGCCCCTTGACATTCCAAGATGCAAGGCCTGAAATCGTTGACGCTCCGTTTGCAGTGATTTTCAGGGCATAGTGAGGAGGACGTCAAAAGCATTTTTGCCCTGAAAGGTGGCCGATAGTTCAATTATGGATCAAAGTACTCTCATTGCCCCCAAATATCTCAATGTGCAAGGCCGAAAATTGTGCACTCTCTATTGATGCTCATTTTTAGGCCATAGTGAAGAAGTTGTCGAAACCATTTGTGCCTAGAAAGGCGGCCGATAGTTCAATTATAGGTCAATTGGGCTGCTCAGCCCTTGTATTTCCCAAGATGCAAGGCGAAATGTCATGGACCCTCCGTTCACAGTAATTTTTAGGACCTACAAGGATGTTGTCGCTACTATTTGTGAATAGGAAGGGGGGTTATAGTTCAATTATGAATGGACGTTGCAGCGAAACCACCTGGAGTTTGCATGATGCAATGCCAAACATTTTTGACGCTTCGTTGACGCTCACCTTTGAGCCCACCTTAAAGACATACCAACAGTCATGGGGTGCTCAACAATTGTACATAAAATCCATACAGTCTTTTTTGACAGCCAGTATACCGTTTCTATGGATGTTCATTCGAATTGAAAATCTTTGAGACATCGTGATTTCTGAGCCACCACTATACACGTCATTTGCATGCTGAAAGAAGTAAGTCAATCGCATTTCAGCGCTTTCAGCCTGCAATTTACCACATAGAAATTGATGCACATGTTTTAGATATTTATAGTGCGAAGTCCTCACCATTCCTTATCCAGCTCATTCTCCTCAATTTCCATGATGTACCATAAGCAATTATCGATTTTTCGACTATTTGCAAGAGGTCTGAGTGAGGAGTTATGTAGTTGGCTGGATGGATTGATTCAGACTGGCGGCTGTCATTCATCCGGGTTTTGGATGTGTTTTGATCACTCCTTCCATGAGTCCAATGAAATCACTGACTTGAACTTTGTTAGTGAATTTCGTCTCAAAGTTAGGTTTTGTTTCATCATTGAACCGTCACAGGCAACACTATATACAGTTCATCGTTCGTCAATCTGCTTGATTTGGTGTCTAGAACATTTGCATAGCCCGTATGACCCTTGCACACACGCAGACGAATAATCTTGTCTCACTATTTAGTTACTGAAATTCATAAGAAGCAGGCACGTAACAAAGTAGGTACAAATTGATTTTACTCAGGATACGTCCTCAAACATACCTATTTGACCATCTGTTCTTCGGGTGACCCAGCAACCACCTCAATGTCTTCGTCTGAATCAAATTTCTATATGGTAATTAGCCAGTGACACGATACGCTGATGTAATTGCTCACACGTTTACCTGGTGTCGCACTCTTCTGCTGTGACAAATTGGAACCACGTAGGGCATGAGATATACTATGTGATTATCTGCCTGAAGTTACTTCGAACACAGTCTCATTTGATTACTTCCCTGTCGAGATGTCACTTGCAGCATTTAGGATTGTCCGGGGACAATATCAAGAACCTGCATAAGCTCTCCAAATGTTGTTGGAGATGGTGTGACTGCTGTCGTGACAGTTTGGGGCTTAACAACTGCCAGAACCTTCAGTACAGTCGAGCTGTACTTCTTATCTCTCTCAGATAAGTAGTCGGCTGCGTCCCCCTATCCCAGTTGAGTCAGTTTGTCAAGACTCATCTGCTTCTGCCAGAAGTTCTCCATGCAGTGCGTTACCGTTCTGGCGATTGTGCCCATCAACCAGCCAGGTTCATCATCTTTGCTGAGCTTGGCAAGCTCTGTATCTTCTTCATCATCATCCTCGTCTTCCCCATCGTCCTCATCCTCGGAACTTGCAAGATCGCTCACACTGTCTACGATAGCATTCAACATCTCCTCACATGATGTATGAGGCAGTGTGATTGAAGATCGTGCCTTTTTAACATTACTCATATGTTCCTGCTCGTGCATAATCGCTGTCTCAGCGTCTTGAACTTGCTATCTTGCCACTGCGGTCTCTCTATCCACATGATCCTCAATCCATCACTCTCTTTCTTCATGGCTTGAAAAGAGCCTTTCCCTTGGTTTCTCCGCCGAAAGCTTCGTTTTACATCGTAAACTGCGCAATGCTCCCAACGCTCGCACCTTTTCTGCATCCAAGCCACTCTTGCCTTCATGCGCTTGATGATGTTGTCGTCTGGATATCTTTGTTGATATGCGGTATTTGCCCACTGGAAGTGGCGAAAGGCTTATTTTCGGAGCATTGACCATTGAATCATGTGTTGACGTTGTTGTTGGGCGAGATGTTGGATGTTGCAAGATATGGACCACATTGAGGCAAGCTGAGTCTTTTATGTCAAGGTTGGTAGGTTTCATCAACTAGGACAAAGCAAAATCAGCGTTTTGACCGTCACTTCATTGCCAATAGTCGTGCTAACTGTATATCATGACTCCATGGGTAGTGTGTGATTTAAATTCGTTCCTGGCGAAGTCTTGAGACAACCTTCACCAGATGTCTTTTCCGTCGAAAAATGTGCTTTGTATATTTATCAAAAATGAGATATCAGCTATCGTTCATCACGATATATCCCAGCAAACAAAAAAACAACATCAGACCGACTGACTGCAAATTGCGGGACAATTGGAATCCTCTGCAGCTATACGCGGCACAGATATCCGCAGCCATATTCAGCTCGAATTGAAGGTGCACGTTGGCTGTCACTTGTTCCATTTTGATTTGTAGCTAAGTATATAATCGTCAGAACTTCGCACATCTTTTCATGAACATCTTCCTCGCCATTCCACAACAGCAAGTCATGGCTCCAGAATTACTTTAACCAGATTCGATTAAAGCCGAATCAAGCCGAACGACAGGCGCTTCAAACAATCCGCCACCCGATGTGATCCAGCAGCAACAATGACGCCTGTTAGTTCACCACGGCGCCGTGATTGTAGCCACCAAAAATATGACACAGGACCCGCATTTCGAAATAGTATGTCAAACCAGAAGAGGTAATAATAAAAAGCATCATGCGATCGGATGTGAGTCATCCATATTGATCCAGACAATGCTCAACTTAGAGTATATCACAGAACTGGGGTATGTAGAGAGCTACGTGACCAATTCATTGCTGCCCGTGACAGGAAACCTGCATGGTTGACCAAGTCATTCGTCTGAACAGTCCGTGATATTGAACATCACAATGTTGTCAGTTCTGAGATTTTGGCAGACAAATGTGGTGATGAACATCCCCGGGAATAAACAGAACAGGGTTTGAAGACCGTGGATGAGGCTACGCAGTCGTTTATTGTTGAATTAACAGCCAATCCTCACTCTATAATCAGCAACTAATTTCTTGTAGGTTTTCACCATTTCAGCAATTATGGCAAGACGATAAGTTCGTGTACAGCCTGATCAGTCCGACATGTGTCTTGCATTGAATATGGCCAAAATGGCTAATGAGGGGTTTGCGCGCACCTGCATTGAGGAAACGCAGGAACTAATCAAGACACCAGGCGCCAAAGTTATAGACGGGATGAAGCGGGGTGTTGGGATTCCCGGGCGAAACCAGGTGCAAACTGCGGCAGAAAGTCTCCCGGCAATTGTTTGGGACAATCGAAGGAATGGCTGTCTGCCTTGCCCAAATGGCACAGCACAGAATCCACAGACACTCTGGAGGCGCAAAGGCACAGGTGCACCTCCACCACAACCGGCGCCACTGAGGACTGGAACGCCACCTGCGCCACCTGATCACAGTGGGAGAACACAAACCTTTGAAACAGAAGGTGTGCCACCGGGATATGTGTATATACATACTCTGTTTCCCAGCGCTCGATTATTCGATCTTGATCCATATACCAAGGATCGCATGCGCGATAAACATTTCATTCCAGATTTGCTGACTGATGACGGTTCATCCACAGGTTAGTACACTATCAGCTGCGAGGTGATGCAGCTGACAGCCATTTTGTAGACGACAGCAGCGTTTTGAGTGAACATGACAGGGAAGACAAGAGTTGACTCAACGGAAAGGGATTTTCGAGTATTATCATGATCTACAATCGGCAGATACTTTACCATTTATTTCAAAGGCTATATTTATATGCATCATTAAAGGACAATGTAGTTAGAAAGTAGAATGTACATGAACTGCACAGAACGGCTGCCACAAGACCATTATTGATGGAGTATGCCATAGTGAATGGTTCCATATTGCGTTTACGACGGTGGCAAAATGAGCGTCAATGGAGTGTCAAGGATTGTAGGTCCTGTAAGTCGGGTAATAAAATCGCGATTTGGTAGTGAATACACATAATGGAAGTGTTGCCACTCTTTATAGGCAAAAAAGTACACAACACTCTCCCTGCCCCATCTTTCAAATGAGCATCAACAGAGCTTCAACAATTTCAGGTCTTGTTAGTCGGGTAATTATGATCTAATTTTGTGCTGGTTATACATAACAACAGCATTTACAACCTTTAGACGCAAAAAAGACAGCAAAATGCTCCCTGCCCGATCATGACAATGAGCATCAACAGAGAGCGTCAATGATTTTTGCTCCTGTTGGTCTTGTTTATAGGAAGCTATTCTGCAGTGGTTATACATAACAACAGTATTGACAACCTTTATACTCAAAAGAGAAAACGAGACACTCCATGTCCCATCTTGAAAACCAGTGTCAACGGAGCGTCAACCATTTTTGGTCCCGTAAGTCAAGTGATAAACACGCGATGCGCTAGTGATTATACACAATGGACGTGTTGCCATCTTTTATCGGCAAAAAAAAAAGTAACACGCTCCCTGCCCCATCTTGACAATGAGTGTCAACACAGCATCAACAATTTTAGGTATTGTTAGTCTGGTAATGATGAAGAGATTGTGAACTGGTTATGCGCAACAACAGTATCGACAACGTTTAGATTCGAAATAAATGCGAAATGCTCCCAGCCTCATCGCGAAAATGTGCGTCAACAGAGTGTCAACGCTGTTTGGTCATGTTAGTTCGGTAATAAAAATGCGATTTGGCATGGAGTTCACATAATGGAAGTGTTGCCACTGTTGATAGGTAAAAAACAAAGCAACATGCTCCCTGCCCCATCTTGGAAATGACCGTCAGCAGAGTGTCAACGATTTTAGGTCTTGTTATTCTGGTCATTATGAAGTAATTTTGTATTGGTTCTACATAACAACAGTATTGACAACATTTGAACGCAAAATAGAAAGTGAGACGCTCCGTGTCCCTTCTTGAAAATCAGACTCCATGGAGCATCAACAATTTTCAGTCCTGTAAGTTGCGTAATAAAAACACGATTTGGTTGTGATCACACATAATGGAAGTTTTGCCATCTTTTATAGACAGAATAGAAAGCGACACGCTCCCTGCCCCATCATGAAACTGTGAGTCAATGGAGTGTCAACGATCTTGGGCCTTCAATCATGGTTTATAGAAGCGCGCTGTGGCTGTTACAGTCCATACACTCAGTTTTGACCGTTTTTGTAGTCTAAAACCCTCGTGAACACTTAATTGCACCTTTCTAAATCAAATGAGTTGTCACTGTTCAGAAGGTTATCACGCGAATATCATTTGCTTATTTGTTGATACAGGCTCCTAATCACTTGTTTATTGATATATGCGATCAAGTGCCACTTAGATTACCCAAGATGCAAGACCATCAATTGTTGATGCTGGATTGACGCTCATTTTCAGGATGGGGCAGGGACCATCTCTCTACCTGTTTGCTATATAAAGGTTGTGAATACATCAGGAAATGACAATACAGTACCATAGTCTATAGTTTGCAATTAACAGTAGAATATCTGAATACGACCATAAATAGAACAACCCGAAATGCAGAACTAGAGATTGGACCTGACTAGTCTAGCCAAACCCTGCAAAACCCACAGGTTAACGGGAATGGGACCAGGTTCGGACCGCCAAGAAGCAGCAGCTCGGGATTTTGGACAGTTCTGGAACCGAACCTATCTGTGTTTCCGGTCCAAACCTGGACCACTGGCAGGTTACCCCAACCCGTTGCTAACACTAACATCCACAGACGACCTATTATGACCCACAATTTGATCACTGCAATGCAGGAACAGCTGACACAGAGCAATATCGGTACATGAAAAGCTTGTCACTGAGATACGTTGTCAAAAAACGGGATCTCCCGATTGATTCCTTCGGCGACAAAGTATCCGTCAACATTTCTTTGTCCATATGCAGTTTCAATATCTCAACTAATTCTGTTAGCAACCGCTGTGGACCATTGCTTCAGATCTGGGACTAGGTCAGAAATAAACAATTGCTAAATTGGCGGTCCCTGTCATAAATACACCAGATCTGGCAATTGCGGTATGGTTCAATGGAAGTCTCCAGACCCATCGGAATTGGGATACATCTCAGTTGGTTATCCAGCGGATAGTTCTCTAGATTAATCTAATGGTCTTGATTTTGCTGCTTGATAACAGTAACTTATCAAAATCATGTATTCAACATCCAGTAATCACTTTTTGCATGTTATACATGTTGCGATATGAATTATTTCACAATCCGTGTTTTTCCTGTTATGATATGTTTTTGTGCTTATTAAGGCTTTCAATCGTTCTGTTATGAGATCGAATATCCCCCTGGTGCCTTGAGTACCCAATATGCGAAACCACCAAATGCTGATAATCCATTGATTTCTCTTTTCATGATGGGGTAACGATGATGTGATGGGGTGTTTTGCCCGAAGAGGAGGCTGTTACTTCAAATATGAATTATTGCCACAAAGCGACATATAGATTAATCAAGATGAAAGTCATAAAATTGCTGATGCTGTGTTGATGCTCATATTCGGGATGTGGCAGGGAGCATCTGGCAGCGGTGGTTTGCCCTACAGGCAGCCGATCACTCAGTTATGAATGTCCGCAACCGATCGCCAGTGAGATAGCGCACGTTTGAACTTCTAGGCAAGATAATTGAAATGTGGTTTGATCACTGTTCCACATGACCGACATATTGACATTCTGTGTTGGCCAAAGAGGCAGCAATACTGGGACCGCTCCACCAGAAAATGAGCGTGAACGGAGCGTCATCAATTGAATGCTTTCCATCTTGGGTTATGTAGGTGGCAATTTGTTGCAATTATTCATATACGAAGTACTGGCTGCCTGTTCAGGCAACGCATTGCAAGATCTCCTTGTTACCCCATTATGACAATGAGCATAAGCGGAGTGTCAGTGATGCTTGGTCTTGGTATTGAGATAATTAACAAGTGATTTGTTAGTGGTTATATATAATGAAAGTATTGGCAGCCTGTATGGGAAACAAATGAGCATCAACACAGTGTCAACAATTTTGGTTCTTGTAAGTAACATAGCTGACAAGTGATTTGTTCACTGTAATTCATAACCGACTGATTGGCAGCCTTCGTTGGCAAAAGTGGAAGCGACACGGCTAATGCCCCATTCTGAAAATGAGCGTCAACAGATCATCAAGATAATTGACTTTCAAATGTAGTTGATGCTCCAATGATGCTCATTGTAATGTAATGTCGGTCGAACATCTGCTGCCATCGGTAATTGTGTGCATAATCTTTTGAACTTCTTGGTTACCTTTCTCTGTAATTGAAACTCGGCCCTATGAGAAAGTCAAGTGCTGCAATATTTTCGCACAGGTCGCTCTCATTCCATGGAACTTTATATTTCTTGGTGTATGATTCCTTTCACACACTATAGATCAGTGTATTAACCAATATTTACATGCAACTCCTCACTATTCTCCAAAAATATTTCTCCAAGTGATATTCTCGGTCAAGCTACAAATACAACCTGGTGAAATCATATCGACTCAATCTGTCCTATTTGCTTTATCCCCAATTCTTTCTTGTTTCAGCTGTAATGACCGTCACAACACGATTTTCAATCGATTTCTATCAGCTCCGTGTGAACTTTATCAATCTGGGAACATACAGTGCCGCATTGACATCCAGCGGGTACGGGATGTCCTGGTTCTCGATGCCATTGTCACGATCTACATTGTATTCATCGTATTCCTCCCAGTTGTCTTTGCTCACATCTGCATCATCCAAGCAAACTGGATTCCACTCCAACACCATGGTGTATGAAAGTCAATATGTCGCATGCCACATCAGAGAGATCAGCACACATTTAGTGCATTTATTCCTGTTGACACCACCAGTGAGTGATATCTGGTATCCAAGATGTACTGCTAATCACCTTGTGGTCGGAGTGTAAACCATCAAGATTCAGATGGACTTGCCCACAGTCATTTGGTGACTCACGCAATGATTTCAAGTGGAGCCTTGCAGCAGACAGTAAGTGTGCCGCGATCGCCATTTGTTCAGGTGTCGTTTCAGAGACATTTTTTCGTGTCAAGTGTTCTTCATCATCGCTGAACAACTCTGATGGATGAAAAGAAAATTGACCACATCCTGAACCCTTCACAGAGGAGGTAAGATTGTTGGGTGCTAACTTTTGAGATTCAAGTTGAGTCAATAGTCTATGTTAGGAACAGTATTCCGTCAGCACATTGTCCCAAAATGTCTCTTGGTATCAGGTGCAATAAGAAGTCTCGTTGTGGGGATCAATATCCATTCCCTTATCACACTGCTTGAACAATCGCAACTTCCGGAAACAATGAAGAATATGTGCTGAAATCAGAAGATCCCCGGTCATTGCAGTGATTTAAACATACTGTTTCCTACGATTCAATTGTGCAATCTTCACAGTGATGTATATGTCCTCCCTCCATTGATTTCTCTTCCTAGCTAGAGACAACATAACAACATCCATATGATCGAACATGTCATTGTAGACGGCGATGACTTCGTACGGAGTAAACTTATGCTTTCGCGATAACCTCAGGGTCTAGTATTGACATTACCGGAAATCATCCATGCTTTACTTCAGAATTGTCCATTCATCCTGTGCAGTGAAGAGTGGCCAGTAATCACTGTATTTTGAATTCATGAGTAACTTCCGGGTGAATTCTCATAATCGGTAGATGTGTTCAAGCTACTCCAGTGGTGAGTTCCACTGCCTCCTCACATTCAGGATACATCGTACTGGGATTGTTACATTTGCTTTTTTTTACAGTGAATGAACTCCTTTCAAACACGCAGTCTCAGTGTACTCAATACAGCAAACATTCCCTGCTGTATGAAGGTTGGTTTCATGACTTTCAAAGTATCTTGAAATATGTATGTTCTCAATTATGCTTGCAAAACCAGCTCCCATGGCTGACACCCTGTCAATTCTAGCATTGCCCTCTGTCCGAAGTCTTTCACTCTTCCGAATGGCTGTTTGTTGATGCTCTCCAACTTGCTGATCCTGCTCAGGGGATTCTCAACATTTTGTGGGGCTGTTGGCACTGGGACTGCTCATGAACCCACCTGAGGTAATCTGAACGATGTGTGCCATGCATGTTATGGTGTTTCTCAATGCACGCCACCCGATTCCAGAGGCCTGAACGGTTGGTTGTACTTCTTGAGTCACTGAGTAATTGGAGAAAGTATTATTAGTCAGATATCCAGGTCAAAGGCGGTTGGTATGCTCAAACCGATCAAGAACTTCCTTCACATGTATGGCTAACCTAGCTCCAGTACATTGACCCTTGATCTTGTAGTGTTATTTTGCGTTCGCAATAGGAAAAGAAGAAGTTATAAACTTCATTGAAAGTGAGTTGTACCTCTCCCTATGCCCAACTACTACCCATATAGAAAGCAATGACCGATGTTATGGCCAATTTCTTCAAAGATGTGCACAGATTTTATGCTGTTCTAACTTTATTTCTCGAGCATAGTGTCTTCTTATTTGCATCCACTATCAGTGTGTGTGCTCTCCAGCAAATGTCTGAAATGGTATGGGCGGACAAGCACACAAGCTCGCTGTACAATTGACGACATGACCATCATAGCTCCAGGTTTGATATAGCATTCGATCGAATGTCCCCTGAAAGGAATCACAACATGAGGTGGCGATTCCAGGTGTCTTGGTGAAATTCCACAGTTACAAAGTCCATAGCAGCCACTTTGGAGCATTTTGTCTGTCAACTTAGTGAATATGGATAAGATCCATTGATACATATTAATTGCCTTTGTGAACTTCCTATTGTAATTCCTCGACTTCCTTGTCTCTTCATTATAACAAAAGCTGTCTCATCAAGTGTTCAACTTGTCAATTCAGAAACTTCCGACTCTGTTAATTCATACAACTTTGTGATCTGTGCATTTGCCAGCAAAGGTTTCATTATTGAGCTGATCCCATGTTCTGATGGATGGCATAGAACTCGATGACAAATGATATATATGATGCCTGGGCTGCAGGTCTCCAGAATTCTGTAGTGCAAATAAACACCCCACGAATGGGTAGGTCTAAAATCATTCCAAGTAATGCAACACTTGGAGCCCACATTCATTGAAGTCCACCAGGAGTCAAATAGGACTTCTGAAGTAAGATCACTCTAATGACAAATAAAGACAAGTGTGTTTCTGAAACATATCGAAACCACTCTCAACAAGGGATTTAGGGATTGTAAATCCGACATCACTGTACGAATGTGATTGCTGCATAATCTCACATGAGAGACTCTCTAAAGTTATGTTACAGTAAAGTAGAAAGCTGGTTGTTAAATATTGATTCTAGAGCTACGAGCAAGAACAATGTCAGTCCAGCAAGACATTGCATCCATAGTCGTGAAGTTGTATACAAGATCATAGTGAAAAGACTGACTGTTAACAACTCCATTTGGTAACTATGCAATCCAGTTTGTTGCTGTGTAGCTTACAAACCCACCACAACAACTGTTGATGCTTAGATAAAACTCATTTTTAGAAGGTGATAGCTATATTGTCACAAGCATTTTTGCCCATGAACATGGCCAATACTGTGATTATGGGTTAACGCAGTTGCACAGCCTTTTGATTATCCAAGATGCTTTCACTGAACATTGTGGATGCTCCCTTCACACATATTTTTAGGAGCTGTTAGCGAAATTCGTCACTGACAATTTTGCCCTTGATGGTGGCCAATTCATTGATTGTGGGAAAAGTCGGTGCACTGCCCTTGGATTATCCACGATGCAAGTCAAAAATTTGTTGAAGCTCTGTTGTTCCTCATTCTCTTGAGATGATAGTGATATGGTCACTCGCACTTGAGACTTCAACATCGGCGAATTCATCACTCATGGGTCAATCCCGTGGCCCAGACCTTTCACTATCCAGGGTGCAAGACCTTATACAGTTATGCTCGGTTGACACTAATTTTATAACATGGTAATGATATCATCCTTAGTTGTTTTGCCCATACAGGTGGTCAATACATTGACTGAGTGTTGAGGACGTTGCACAGCTCTGGGAGAATTCATGATGCAAGACCAAAAATCCTTGATGCTCCGTGGACGCTCCGTTGACATTCTGTTCACGCTGATATTAAAGCGATACTAGCACTCTCTTCGGTAGCATTTTGGCCTATAAAGGTGGACAATGTACTGGTTATGGGTTAATGTCGTTTCACAGCCCTTGAGTTATCTAAGATGCAAGATCATAAACTATTGACACTCCATTGTCGCTCATGGTTGGGAGGTGGTATCCGGAGCGTCGCAAGCATTGATGCTTATACTGCAGGCCAGTACACTGGTTATGGGTCAACATTTTCACTCAGCTGTTGAGTAATCCAACACAAAACACCAAAAATTGTTGTCGATCTTTTCATGCTCGTTTCGAGGAGTGGGCAACCAGCCTGTCACTTGCATTTTCACCGATAACAACGGCCAATAGTATGACTTTGGTAACATCTGACTTTGCAGCCCTTTGATTCCCCATAGTGTAAGATTAAAAATTGTTGATGCTCCATTGATGCTCACCTTAAACGCATTCTAATAGTCATTGTATGCTCCATAATTGGATGCAAAAATTCATATAGTCCCTACTGACGTCAAATATATCATTTCTAGGTATAATCATTCCCACTCAAAAGCGTTTTCTCCTCTCAAGGTCTGATATACCACTGAAGGTGTTATCTGAGGGATGGATGACGGAGGGACCAGCCATTCATGCCCTTTTCGGCTGGCAATTAATGTTATGCAGCTTCATCCCATCGTTTTTGATTGATATCGCCTGACTTCCTCACCTATTCTCATCCAGCTACTTCTCCTCGCCTTCCATGACCTACCATACCCAATTCGCACTATCTCAACCATGCGCATAACGTCTGAGCATAGTGTTATGCAGATGGATACACGGATCAATGCAGCATGACAGTCCCACATCAGACTGGTTCCTATCGTGCACTGAACACTCCTTCTATGACTCGTCTGACATCACTAACTTGAATGTTGTTTCCGAGTTTTGTCTTTACATTAGTTTCTGCTTTCACACTGTCCAGTAAAAGACAACGCAATATCAAGTATGTTGGTCGTTGATCAGCCTGATTTGGAGGCTGGTACTTTCGCATGGTGAGTAAGACCCCCTCACATGCCCACATGGATTAACAGGTCTCACAATTCGGTCGCTGCAATCCAGAAAATGCTGACACATAGTATAATAGATACATGAATTTCTTTTCAAAGAGATATGTGATTGAAAATACTAATCAGCCTATTGATTCCTTCGGTGACGCAGGAGCCATCACAATTTCTTTGTCCGAATTTGATATCTGTATGGTAACTACCTAGAGATGAAATTTTGAGTAATAACAGCTGATGTGTTCAGTAGGCTTTGCTTTGAAAGTGTGAGACAAATTGGGCGTCTTCTCGGGCGGGAGAGGCGCTATATGTTTGTGAGAATGTGGTTTTCCGGAACCTCCTCTCAGATAAGGAATTCCTGGTCAAGAGGTCAGTTGCGGCATTAGCAATATTCTGGGGATGATATGAATAGTCTCCACAATCTCTCCAAATGTTGTAGGTGCTGGTACGGCTCCAACTTCATCCATTGGCGGCTTAAGCACTGCGCGTACTGTCAATTCGTCTGGGCCGTACTTGTCATCTCTTTCACTGAAATGGTTGGCCATGAACTCCCATCCCTGATGTGTCAATTTGTCATGCTTCATCTGCTTTTACTCAACATTGTCCATTGCAAGCTGTACCGTTTTGCAGATGTTACCCATTACCCAGCCGGGTTCGTAATTGTCACTCAGCTTGCCTAGCTCTGTATCTTCTTCAACATCGTCCTCTTATTCCGCACCCTCCTCATCATCAGAACTTGCAAGATTGCTCAGCCTATCTCCACTTTCATATGACATCTCCTCAACTACTATTTCAGACTTTCTCGTTGTCATTCGCGCATTGTGAGCATGTTCTATCCCTTCCTGCGGTCGCATAATTGCTGTCTGTGGATCTTAAACTCGATTTTTTGCCACTGCAGATTCTTGATATACACGATGGGTAATCAGTTGCACTATATGTTTGTTGTTAACAATGTGCATTGCTCGTGTTTCCTCTGCAGCCCATGTGATTTTGGATTGCAAGCCACGCAGTCCTCCTAGTTGTGGGACCGTTTCAGTTTTTAAGCTGCTGTTGCCTTCAGTCGCTTGATCATGTCGTAGTGTTAACCACTTTGCCGAATTCCCGTATATCCCTGCCAGTTGTGGTGGAATGTTCCTTCATGTAGCATATACCCTCATATTGTGTGTTGACATGGTTGGTGGGTGAGATGATCGATGTTGCAAGATATGGACAATATGGAGGCAAACTGCATCTTTTGTGTCAAGGTTGGTATATTTGATCAACTTCAACATAGCAAATAGTGCATTTTGACAGTAACTATATTGGGAATAGTCAGTCAAAGGGTACAATATTACTTGATTTTGGGCGTCTAATTCATGTAAGATCCCAGGGATGTCTTGATCCAATCATCACCAGATGTCCCTTCCGTCAAAGAATTTCCAAATGTTTTTTGACACACATTACATTTCTGCTGTTGTTCACATGTATTGATCCGTGTAATCCATCACACAACATTGAACTGACTTACTGCAAATCGCACGACAGTTGGAAACCCCTCCACCTCCCAACTAATCATAGCAGAACCCATCTTGAGTACATTGTGCCAGTTGGCAGTTGCTCATCCCTCTGTGACTTGAAGCTAACTACCTATTGCTCAGGACTTCCCACTTCTGCTCATTAATATGTTTTTCTCATTTTCCATACCAGCAAATCAGGGCTACAAAAATACGTCAGCATGGTTTGAGCGGTTCCGAACCTAGCCGAGTGACAAGCATTTCATCCAATGTGCCACTCGAAGGGATAGAGCAACAATGCAAACACCGGTCGGTCCACTGCCACTCTGCCAACTCAGCCAGCCAACATGACCTGGAAAGCACCTTCAACATTGGTATGTACAACTGGCAGCAGCAAGAATGAGAAACAGCTTTCGATGGGATGTGAGTATAGCCATGTTGAGTTAGACAGGTGACCACTGACTGTATTAAGTACAGCGGGTACAAGTATGGAGCTATGTAAACAATTTATAGCTTCCCCTAATGTGAAACCTCCATTGTCGACCACAGACATAGGGAGCACTGTCCGTGAAATAGAACTGCACGATGTTGCTAGCTCAGGCATTGTCTCGGAACAAGTTGATGATTAAAATCTCTGACAGTTGGCAACACAGGCTGTAAACAACTTAGAGGAGGTCCCACAAGCGTATATGATAGAGGGAATAGCTGGATGTAAATTTCAGAAGCAACAACTAATTTCGCATAGATTCTCAACATGTCTCCTACTATGGTAAGGCAAGGAGGTCAGATACAGCTAGAACAGTCTGAGATGCGCCTTGCCTTGAATATGGGCAAAAAGGCCAAAGGAGGGTTTTCGCAAGCCACAATAGAGGAAACCCACTACCTCATGTGGTCACCTTGCGCTGAAGTTCCAAAAGAGAGAAAACAGGGAGTCCTGTGTAGGGAGAATGGACATGTGAAGGCTGTATTAGAGACTCACCTGGATATGGTAAGTGAAAATCACACAGATGGCTACCTTCCGTGATACATTGGCACAGCTAACAATCTGCAAATACGGTGGAGGTGCACAGGAACAGGTGAGCCTTTATCAGACCGATGCAGACAGCAGACACCAGACCCAACCCAAACTCCGCCCAGAACACCATACCCGTTGCCCTGTGACAATGAGGGAGCACAATGCTCCCAAATCAACAGTGTTCCAGCCAGATATGCATACGTTCATGCTCCGCTTCCCAATGCTCGATGTTTCAAACTTCATTCATATAGCAAGTAGTGCTAGCAACATGTACAAATTCCCGGTTCAGTACCGGTTCTGGTCCCGCCCAGAACCGGACCATTGCAATGTGTCTTTTCACACCAAACACCCTGCAAACTGCAATTATGCCGGTTATACAACCAAAAACCTTGCATTTCAACCGAACATCTTCGGCCCCTCTGTGGTATCTGAGTTCTGATAGCATCGTGACATGATCAGTAAGTAGATTGTGCAGTGTCGGCTGACCTTGTACGTTCCGCACTCAGTTTTGGGATCCGACCCATATTGGTTTAGTTGCAATTGAAAATCAGGGAATTTAGGATGAAATTTGGTGTCATTTCACAGCCATTCAACGAATATTGGTTGGATCTCAAATCTGAAAGCGGCAGGTGAATTACTGTTAGGGGTTGTTTATATCCCAATATTCAATACTATAAATTATTTAGATCTAAACTCAGCCACCTATCTAAGTTTCTCTTTCAGTCCTCATCTTATCCGAAGACTCAACCTCTTGACTTTATTCAAGAGCTACGAAAGTTCATTCTCTCCCAGGAATCGATATTTTCCCATTGCCGATAAAGTACGCCTCCTCGGCAAACAAACAATGTTCCGAAAATCCTGGAAAAGAAAGTGGTCCGGTGGACAAGTATCAATGTGTCCCGTAACCGATATCGATTTTAATGAGATTCACGGAAACCTGGTTGAATGTACCTGTTGAACGTTGCTCTTGTAAATTAAACACCAAATGTCCGAAAGTTTTGATGATGTGCTGATGTGCGAACTTAGCAGCTGTCAATGTCGAACCAGGCACAAACCCATGGCTCACGAGAAAGAAGTATGGACAAAATTATGAAGTCTTGCATAGAGAGAATTTTCAATAATATTTCATGATCATCTTCGGGGCTTCTGTGTTGACTGTGGATTGCTCCTTGAGCTCGTCCTTTTCATTGCCAAAGCAATGCTGTCTCTTCATAGTCAATCCTGCGGGTTATGTGTCACCAGACCCGGATTGCTGTCACTCTGATGCATATGATAGCACTATCGCAGACACCCCATAATGCGTTTGGTTATAACATGCCATGCATCCCTGAGGTTATCGTGTTCATGCAATGTCGTTAACAGCGTTATGCTCCTGATAACAATCAAGTCATCTATCGCACTATATTATATCAGATGCCCCATCAGACAAACTTGAATTCAGATATTTTGCAATTGTGTGACTCAGTAGTTGGAATTTTCCCCCGCCACAAGCTGGGAAACTTATTGTTATCAAATGCCTCAAACGAGACTTTGTTATAAGCTTCATGGATTTAGTAAGCGACCAACCGAGACTATGGCAATGTTGAAATAGACGTGTCAGCTCGTACACTTACGAGTGTGATCCTTGCAATCCATACTTTCCCAAACCAATGAGATGTGCTGCTTCTGGAACATGCCAATGTCATTATTCCCTCAGCTACGTCATGCTAAGGCCGAGGTTATTTTCTGGTCAAAACATGCTCCGATTAGTTCCTAGCTGGTTACATGCACAATTGAGCAGTTCATTTAATCGCATATTGAACATCAGTTGCCGGGCATGCTCATCCATGCCTGTCCCGCATAGTTTCTGGAAATGTATTTGGTTGAATACTACCAGCACTGCTGATGCTCAAGCATTCCAGTAAGGTGTAATAGTAGCATCATCTGAAATGAATCCACAAAACAAACATGTTTCTTCAATCGACACGTGACAGCTATAAACTGGTGCTAACCAGTTTACAGCTGGCCAACTTGTGTTAGCCCGAATTGGTGTTATGCATAATCATGGTTATGTATTCGTCTGGTATTAACAAGTACCTTTATCAGTGTTGAGGGAAAACCCTTAACAATGAACATCAAAACCTGCACAATCTACGTATTGAGCATGTCATGAAACGATCAGAACCGATGAATTTCATTGTAGACAAGGATTCAGGAACCGTACAATGGAATCGAGGTCCAGTTCCAACACAGTCTACAGCCAGTCAGTATGTGCCCGGTCCGGGTCACACATGGCACTACTTTCCAGGGTCGTGTTCCATTGCAGGGCCTGAGCCTGACCTTGGCCTTGGATTTGGTTTCAACCCTGACAGCATCTGGGTTACCTGGAACCGTTGCCAACAGTAACACCATGGATACCACGCACGATTAAGATTTCATTCCGGATATCCTGAGTGCAGAAGGAACACCCACTGGCTAGCACACTTTGTGCTGTGTGGTAATGCAGCTAACATCCATGTTGCAGAGGAGACCAGGCTATGGAGCGAACCTGCAAGTGAAGCCAATCATTGATCTCAACAAACTGTACGTTTGAGTGTATTATTATCTACAATTTATGGAAACTTCAAAGTATGTGTGAAAGGATAAATTTATGGGTATGATTAAAGAACGATTTGGTCATAAAGGAGAGAGTATATGAAGACGATGGAAAGGTTGCCAAAACTCCATTGATGATATACTATGCGAAATCAAATGATTACGTATTGCAGATATGGCCATGGTGGAATAAGCTTCAATGGAGCGTCGACAATTTGTAGTTTAGTAAGCCGGGAAATTAACAAGTGACTTCGTCACACTGAAGCTTAAAGTCACTATGGGCCACTTGTATGGGTAAATACGCAAGAGATGACATAAATACTATCTCCTAACAATCAGCATCAATGGAGTGTCAAGGATTTTCACTCATTCAAGTCAGGGTATTAAGAAGTGATTTGGTAGTGGTTATACATAATCAAAGTATTGGTTGCCTGTAGAGAGAAAAAAGAAAACGATGCCCTCCCTGCCCAATCTTTCAAATGCACATTAACGAAGCATCAACAATTGTGGGTCTTGCACCTTCAGCAATGAAACTGGCTCCTGATCACAGAAATCCATAAACAAGGCATGGGCAGCCGTTACTGGCAGATAGGCAAGAGATAATCCTGCGACAGCCTCCCAGACAATAACAGCTCTTTTCATCAATAAGGCTGCAAACTTAGTGTTCATGATGGTTTAAGCGCACAAAAACGTCCAAAACTTTGCATTTAGACAATACAGGCCACAGCGCGCTTCGAACAACCATGAAGCATGGCCAAAGATCTTTCACGCTCCATTGGTGCTGATGTCACAATGGGGCAGGGCATGTGTTGCATTCTTTTTTGCTTTTAAAGGTGCCCAAGAACACATTTATGAATGGCTGCAACCAATTGCCACTCGGTTAAACCACGATGTGCCACCAACAATCCACGGGGTTCTGTTGACACTCAGGTTCAGGATGGGGTACGCGGGGTGTCTCTCTTTGATTTGACAATAAAGGCAGCCAACACATCTAAAATGGATAATGACTTACTGATAACAATATTTTGCGATGAACAGTAGGATATCTGAATGCGACCATAAATAGACGCACCTGTAATGCTGAACCAGAGATTGCAACCAACAGGTCGAGCCGAACTGAGCAACACCTGCAGGTTGATGGTTCCGGGTACAAGATTTGCCCGCCAAGCGGAAGTGGATAAGCTATTTGGATGGGTCATGGACTGCACAGAACCATTTGATTAGTCTGAGCCCAGACAACTGCTAGGTCACCCGGACACACTGCCAACATGAGTAATTTGCAAAGGACCGGTCATGCAGCAGTAAGAGCTCGCAGATTCAAGTAGTGTTAGCTATGGGTCTGGGTGACCCGCTAGCTGTCCGGGTTTGCAGCGGATACACGGTTTGGTTTGAATCCTGATCTGTCCCAACCCAACCCGGTTCGTCTTGGCAGGTTTGTGACCCTGACTGGGCATACAACACTGGGTCTTGGGCCAGGTTGGAACTGGACCACGGTTCCAAGATTGTCGTTCCTTCATCTTTGGCTGGGATTAAGTAGTTGAGTTCCGATCGTATCATGACATGATGATACACAGTGCATGCAGTTTTTCGAGCTCTTTCACCTCCAGCATTCAGATTTGCGATCAGACTGATATTCATTGAGTGGCTGCGATATTAGGGCAAATGTTAAGCAAAAACAGCGGGTTTCAGATAGGAACTAAATGAATATTGGTTGGATCGCCAATCTGAAATCGGGAGGTGGAAGAGCGGCTAGTACTGCATGATATATGTACTGATCAAGTCATGATACAATCACAACTCCAAAGCTTGATTGGAGGCAAAGTTGTGAAGCTGAAATCCTGGGTTGTTCGTGGTAAAACCGGCAGATTTTCAAAGAGCCGGGTTGTTTGTGTGGTATAACACATTTCCGCGGTCCGGTTTCTGGTGGAACCGGAACTGTAACTGACCTGGTACTTTCGACCTGTTGATAACACTAGATTCAGGAGACTGTGATTACATGATTGGTGACAAATGTTGTGCCGCATCACGCGGGAGTGAGGCTATGTGTTTGTGAGACTGTAGTTTCCTGCGATGTAGACTCATATAACTACATCCTGGTCGAGAAGTCCCTTGTGGCATACCCAATTCTTCTGGGACACTATCCAGAGTCTCCATATGCTCTCCAATTGTTGGTAGAACTGGGGCCACTGCAACCTTCTCAGTTTGAGGCTTAACGACTGCCAAAACCTTCAATCTGGCAGTCCTGTTCATCATATCTCTCTCATGGGAGTAGTCAGCCAGGTCTCCCCATCCTGATTGCGTCAATCCCTCAAGCCTCAACTGCTTCCGCTGCAACCTGTCCATGCTCTGCAGTACCCTGTTACAGTGTGTGCCCATCACCCAGCCAGGTTCATCATCTTCGCTCAGCTTGCTCTGCTCTGTATCTTACTCATCATCTTCCTCAGCTTTCCCATCCACCTCATCGCCAGAGCATGCAGGATCACTCAGGCTGTCTCCAATCGCTTTCAACCTGCCCTCAAAGATTGTTACCGGCTTTCTGGTTTTCAAGCCTGCTTTTTCAGAAATGCTCATATCTGTTTGCTCCTGCACAATTGCTACCTCTGCATCGTCAAATCACTTTTTTGCCACAGCAGTTTCTCCATCCAGATGATGCTAAATCGATTTCTTGTTCTGATCGTTGCTTAGAATGTGCATTTCTGCTTCATTCTCTGAGGCAAGCGGCATTTGCGATTGTAAGCTGCGCCTTGGTCCTAAGAGTCGGACCAATCCTGGTCCGAAGCCGTTCTTGCCATCCTTCGCATGATACCATGGTTGTGTGAATCACTTTGTTGTTTTGCCATGATTGTCCACTGGAAGTGGCGAAAGTTAGGGTTAGCAACAGTTACGGACTGTCACTTCTGGTCGGGGTCCGGGTCGGAACTGAACCATCCCCAGATTGGCGGTAAAGGTCCTCAACCTACCCGAACTGTAGATTCAGGTATGATAGGATGGCTATCTCCGAAGCAGTCTCAATTGGGCGGGTTGTGAGTGGGTTGTCCAGTGGGTCTATTTGTAGATTCATATAATGCTCTTGTTTCTGTTGTATGATAATAGTGTTGATCAATATCACTTATTCAACATCCAGCAATCACGTTTTGAATTCTCCACAAGTTGTGATATCATTGACTTTGGAATCATTGTTTTTCCTGTTGTGATTTGTATCTTAGACTACTAAGGCAGTCAATAGTTCAGTTACGAGCTCAAATACATGATGAATGTCTTCATTACCTGATATACAGGACCAGAAATTGATGACTCTCTGTTGACACTGTGTGTCATGATGCAGCAACAAAGATATCGTGCACTGTTTTGGCTGAACAGGCTGCCACATTATTGTTCATGGATTATTGCCACAAAGCGACAGTTAGATTTCCAAAAATAGAAGACCAAAAACCATTGAGGCTCGGTTGAGACTCATTTTCACGATGGAGCAGGGAGTGTGCTGCTGTTGATTTTGCCTTTGAAGTGGGCCATTGCCTCATTTATGTATGTCTGCAACCAATTGCAATTTATATAACCAATGATGCAGGGCCAAGATTCATGGATGCTCCGTTGATGCTCATTTTCAGAATGGGGCAATGACTGTGTCGCTTTCTCTTTTGACTAGAAAGATTGCCATTACATTCATTATACCTAACCAGTCCCAGATCACTTTTCAATTACCTCTGTTAAAAGAGCGATGATAGTTGACGCTCTGTTGACACTCAGTTTCATGATGGGGTAACGAAGATATCACTCTAAGTTTTCCCTGGACCGGCCGTCAATACATTGAATATGACTCATTACCACCACTCAACAGTTACATAACGCAAGATGCAAACCCAGCAATCTGTGATGCTCGGATGATGCTCATTCTCAGAATGGGGTATTGACAGTGCAGCTCGGTATTTTGCCTATCAGAGCATCCACTACATAGGTTATGATAAACAGTGACCAAGTCAATTAACAACCACCTTGCTTTCAAGACCAATAATTGTGGACGGTCCGTTGACTCTCATTTCCATGGATTATCGAGTCAATCTCTGCAGCCATCCATAATTGTATTCATAATTATTTGAACTCATTGGGTGCCATCCAGCAGTATTGAGACTCAGAACTTTGGCAAAGCCGGGCCCAGTAATCTACATGCACGGGTCAGTCTCATTGTACAAACATTGAGATACTTTGCTAAATGATTCATTTCACCAACTTTACTTCTATCTATGAACAAATATTGACATGCGACTGTTCAAGCTTTTCACATAATATATCTCTAAGTGAAATTCTTGGTCAAGCTACATATTGAACCTGGTCAAAACATATTGACCGATTATTTCTTACTTTGTCTGGTGTCCTGTATTCCTGCTTGATTCCATCGCAGTAACCGTCATCAAACACTTATCAACCTGTCTGATTGGCCTTTGTGTTGGCAGAATGATTCCGGGAACTTTTGGTGCCCCACATACATCCTGGTGCTCAGGGTTTGCCAGAACCTCAATCCCATTGTCAGGCTCATTATTGGACTGGTCATCTGCCTCCCCGTTGACATAGCTTGCGTTTGGATAATCCAGGGCACCATTCCGGTCAAGCCAATTCCGGGTGTTGGAAATGCTTTCACATTCACGTGTGGTTAGCAACGGGCCAGGCTGGCCGCCCACCTATTCAGATTCAGACCGGAAAACCTTTGCGGTTTATATCCAGATTTGTCCAAAAACCCTCCCCGCTGCTTCTTTGCTGTCCAAGCCCAGTGCCATACATCTCAACAAGTCGGATCCCCCGGCAATGACTATACATGTCAGCTCCAATCTCCAGTTCTCCATTTCAAGTTGTTCTATTCATGGTCGCATTCAGCTATCCTACTGTTAATCACAAAATTTTAACAATTGTAGGTCGTTGTTCTTTTTGGATGTAATGGCCACTATTATACTCAAAAAGTGGAACGCCACGCTTCCTGCCCATCCTGGAAATGAGTGTCAACAGAACATCAACAATAGTTGGTCGTGCAATTTGGGGAATCTGAGTGGTAATTGGCTGCGCAAAGTCATAAACATGCTATTGGCCACATTAATCACCTAAAGAGAATGAGACACGCTTGCTGCCCAATGTTAAAAAGGAGAGGCAAATCAGCATCAACGATTTGAGGTCCCCCATTTCGGTTAATCTATGTGATGCTAGACAGTAGACCACCATTGGGGAGGAGTTCTCAGCCTCTCTAGCCAAACAAGTCAGTGTCATTCGTACTACACACTCCCGGACAGTAATAACTCATTTGATTTACAATCTTGAACGTGAGAGTTCTTCAGCATTGCAGCGAAGAAAAACGGTCAAAACATCGTATATAGACAATGACCAAGGCATTGTGCTTTGCTTACCTATGATGAATGGCCATAAATCATTGCCGCTCCATTGATACCCATCTTCAGGATGGGGAAGGGAGCGTGTCGCTATATCCCATTCCTCTAAAGATGGCCAATACTTTGATTATGTATAGTCATGACCAACTCGCTTGAGAATTACCTGACTGACAAGACCAACATTCGTTAGCATTCTGTTGACGCTCATTTTTACAATCTGGCAGGGTGCGTGTGGCTCTCCCTTTTGCATTTGAAGCCAGCATACACTGCATTTATGAATGGCCGCAACTAATCACCATGCAAATTACTTATCATGCAAGACTGAAAATTGTTGAAGGCGTGTTGACGAGGATGTTGCTATGGGCGTATCCCCAATATGTCATCATTGAATTTGACATGGTATATGATTAATGGTGTTTTGGCAGTGTTTGTACCGTCTTCATGAAGTTTCTCCTTCATTAATACATTGTTCTTTAATAATACATATAACTGTATTCTTTACAATATACATTAAAGTGCCTGCTAATTGTAGATTATAACACACTGAAACATCCCATTCAATTCCATCAATGCTCGGCTTCACTTTCAGGTTCGCTCAATATGCTGCTGTCGTCCGCAAAATACATGTCAGCTGCATTACCACATAGCAGATAGTGTACTAACCAGTGGATGTTCCTTCAGCAGTCAGCAATTCTGGATTAAAATGTTGATCGCATATGCATCAAGATTGCAATATTGAGCGTTCACAAGAGCAATATGAATATACAGATATCCCGGTGGCACGCCTTTAATTGCGGATACGTGAGGTCCCCCATTTTGTAACAGCGGCACGTGACCTGGGCCGGGGAACGACCGTGCTATATAGTTGGCCTGGCATGAGCCTTAGCTCTGGATCGGTAATAGTGTAAGGGCACGTATGTCTCTATTTGGTCTCACAAGTATACGTATGGTAATCATAGAAATAAGATTGCAAACATGGATACGAGTGATAGTATGTGTACATGTATAGGTAAGATTATACCTAGAAATCTAAGGCTTGTGGCGAGCCGACTATCAAGAACGGCCGTTACCCGGCCCACGTCACGTGCCGCCATTACACATTTTCACTGGGGGATGCAGGTGGCATTCTATGGGGTTGTGGCGTTTATACTGGTGTTGGCGGTCTCAGTCACTCTGGTGAAGGTGCAACAATGCCTTTGCACCACCAGCTTGGCTGGGGATTCTGTGCTGCGCCATTTTGATATGGAATGCAGCTGTCAATTTGTTTCTCTAGAAGAATATCCAGGTGTCATTCAATCGCAGCTGTCACATTGTTATACCCAGGAACCTCACCTCCCAGCATTGTCTCTTCTCAAACTACGGCCCGTGGATGATTGATCAGCTATTTCAATTCGTCTTTCACAGCACTTGAAAACCCATCTTTGGCCATTTTGGTCATATTCAAGTCAATGGGCATGTCAGACAGTTCCAGGTGTACCCGACCTCATTGCCTTGCCATAGCTGCAGTCATGTTGAAAAGCTACAAGAAATAAGTTGCTGCAGCTACATATCACATTTGGCTATTACCTCCACAATTTTCACTTCCATTGGGTCCTCTGAGGTTGTTAAAGCCTGATTAGTCCACTATTGGCGATGCTTATCACTAAATTCTTTGGTGAATATCCCAGAGCTGACAATATCATGACATTTGATTTTGCGGACTGTGGGGACAGATACACCGGTTGACCATGCAGGTCTGCAATTACGGGCTCCTAGAAATTGGTCACACGGCTCTCTACATACACCAGTGAAGTGTTATATACTCGCTTGATGGTTCTCTACCTCGAGAGAACTACACTTAAATTCCATTGCATGCGGATTCCGATTCGTGCGGTGTCCGGTTTTATGGACCACTTTCAACTGAATTTGGAGCGTCAGATTTTAGGTGGCTGCCTTTGCAGCGTCACGGTGGAATGAGTGGTGTCTGCATTGTAGTTGGTTCTCAACAGGTGGGGTGTTGGATGAAGCTCTCCCTGTTGTGCTCAATTCTGATCAGCTGCCACCTGGCTGACATGTTTGTTGACCCATGATTTGCTGGTGTGGAAGTGCAGAGATGATAATTAACGAAAAGAAGTGGGAAGTCCTGTGGAATATATAGCTAGCTTCAATTCAGAATGGAATGGGTAACCGCAAACTTGCATGTTCTACACAAGATAAATGCTGGTGATTATAGGTGCAGGTTGCGCCAGATTCCAACTGGATTGGGATTTGCACGAAGTCGGTCCGATGTTGTGTGTTATATTTACATGGATAAATTGCAGTGATTGACAGCCGAAATCATATGTGTGTGGGATATAGAAAGCACATTCTTTGACAGAAAGGACATCTGCTGATGTTGGTCTGAAGGAATCCCCAGGATCTTACATGAAACAGATGCTAAACATCATGCAATGATGTATGGTTAGCATTGGAATTCCCAATGTAGTAACGGTCAAAACACAGATTTTGCTTCTTTCAGGTCAATTAAACATTCAAACCTCAACATAAAAGACGCTGCTTGCCTCCATATGGTCCATATTTTGAAACAGTCAACATCTCTCCCATCAACACAGTCAACACAAAATACAATAGTCAATGCTCTGAAAACGAACCTTATACCACTACTGGCAGGCCAATACCGGAAACCAACCTAGTGCTCGATTCGAAAAAATCGGGAAGTGGATGCTGGCGAGAGCGGATTCGAAGGAGAATGGGTCCGGAATCTTGGAGAATAACGCAACTTGCAATCCAACAGAAAGCTTGCGGCTGGGACACGATGAGAAACGCAATGTTCATGCCACAAAGCAAAGCGCCAATGGATCGAGGATTATGTGGATTTAGAGACCGCTGTTGCCAGCAAGCAAGTTGATGTCCCAGAGAGAGCAATTAAGCAAAAGCAGGAACATATGAGCAATGCTGAGAAGGCAGGATTGACTACCCCAAAGCCTGAAAGATAGAGAAAATACTGGAGTTCAGAGGCGGCCTATTCAATGACGCGGAAAGAAAGTCTACGGCATCGGAGCGAGAGTTCCTCGCCATGACAAACGCGGTGGAAGACCGCCGGTACTGGACACTCCACGGGAAGAAGGTGATGTTCCACGTTGATCACAGGGCACTATTAGCCTATACCAACGAGACCATGGTTACACCAAAACTATGGAGACGGATGGATCACGTGATTAGGGAACTAGAGGTGGAAATACAATACCGACCAGGAAAGGAAATGATGGCGGACGAATTCACCAGGTTAACACCAGATCAGACTGACAGAAGGTACAGAGGAATACTGCTAGAGCGGAGACACTTCAGCGACGAAGCTTGGGCAGATATCCTCAAACTCGGAGGAGGAAACAGCCAGGATATATACCCGACCAAGAAGGCAGGTAACAACCTGGAAGTACTCCCGAAGGAGGAAAGAGAACTACCGTCGGAGATAGGGCATAAACGGTGACGCACCATCGGAGGTAGGAGATAAGGAGATGACGCGGCATAAGCACGGTGACCTCGTATTGAGGCAGGGGTGTTATGCACGCACGGGCATAAGATAAGGCTAAGGATGGAATGAAGTAGTCGGCGAAGGAAGCCAACCACTAGAATAGGGAGATGACTCAAGGGACAACGGAGCTATGCTTAAAAGCAAGCTGGCCATCCCGAGCATTCCCAGCCTTAAGCTGAATTGTTCTCTATTGGTCAATACAATTGTTATTCTTGTTACAGATCTCGCTCGTGCGTGATACGACGAGTTGTTGAAAACTACGTGAGATCAAATTCAGCTACACTCTTCCTGTGGTCAGCAGTTTTACAATCCTGGCTGGGTAATGGGGACAATCTCTGAAACAGTACAGCATCGGATGGAGCGTGCTCAGCAGAAGCCGACGAAGCTTGATGAATTGACTAAACCAGGCTGGGGAGACGTGTCTGACTACAACTATCAGAAACAGATAAAGTACAGGATGCCCAAATGCAAGGTTCCAGCTGCCTTTCAGGCTGAACTGCAGGAGGATTCAGCCTCATCTACACGTACTGCGTTTGGTGAGCGTATGGAGACTCTTGACAGTTTACCTACAAATTCGCAATTGCTGCAAGAGACCTCTCGACCATGGAGTATTAATTGGGGGCTCGCTCCCCAGCAAGCCCAGGCCTACGAATGCATTCCATCTCTCCCGCCCCATGCTGCAACAGTTAAATCAATGATTACGAAATCAATGCGTGTTGAACCCTTGAGCATTTACCCCGGCATATAGTGTCCATTGCTAAGTTCCATATGGAAATCGAATTCGGCCCAGGAAATGGTGACGGTTTCAGAGTCGCTGGAGGAGTGATTATGCAAGTTGAACTTTTTAACCATGAATCCGTTGCAAGAGCAATACATGTACCTATTTTGCGATATGACAGGTTTTACTTGACTTCAGTGATCACATTGTGCGACATCATGATTGCACTGGGCATGTGCAAGGGTCAGATGGGATATGCCAATGTTCTAAACTCCAAATCGCATTAACTGGCAACAAATGAACTGACAATCGTCCTGTCGGTTACCTTGAAGTCAGAAACCTACACTCAAATCAGAGCTGAAACTCGCTAACAAATTTTCCATCAGTGATGTCAGATGAGTCATTGATGCAGCCGTGAAATCACAATTCAGGCCAAGATGAATGACGAACGTCATGCTGCATTGAATCATGCATTCAATTGCGTAAGTCTATGCAGAGATATGGTGCATGGGGTCGAGATTTCAAATATTGGAAACGGTCGATCTTGGGAATTTTTGCTGTCAATAATGGTCCGGGACCGTCACTTCAGGTTTGTGTCCAGGTCCAACCCAACCCGTCATTCTAGGTATGTTTCAATTAAAATCTCCCAACCTGTCTGAAATTGGCACAATGTCAGTGGGTCCAGCTATAGATTCCTATCAGTCTCTTGATTCTGTGGTTTGATAATAGTGTCATATCGAAATGTTGTAATATACAACCGATGGTTTGTTTTTGCTTGATTGGTACTTTGCGATATGGATCTTTTTGGAATGTGTGTGATTCATTTGATATACCGAATTTTTGCATGTAATGGGGGTCATTATTTCTGTAATATGCTCGAATATCTGTGTGATGCCTTGACTACAAAAGATGGAAAACCAATGATTGTTGCCACCCCTTTGACGCTCATTTTCAGGATGCCACAGGGAGTGTGTTGGTGTTGTCTTTGCCCCAAATGCTGCCAAAATCACATCAGTGGACGTCTGCAACCAATCAGAACTTCCATGACAAGAGATGCAAAGCTAGATATCGTCGCCTCTCCGTTGACGAGTGTTTGCAATGGGTCTGGACTGTCACTTCGGGTCCGGGTACTGGTCAGAATGGAACTGGAGCCAGATTGGCAGTCTGGGTTGTCAATATACCTGAGCTGTCGATGCCAGTACGGTTCCATCCACATCTCCATACCCGTCTGAATTGGGCGGGTTCTCAGCGGCTTGTACAGCGGGTCCATCTGTAAATTCATATCACATGCTTGCCTTTGCAATTTGATTATAGTACTCAATCAAAATCGATCAGTTGATATCCAGTAATCACACTTTGCATGTTTTGCTTGTTGCGAGATCGACAATATTTCAATTCATGATTTTCTTTAAATCATTTGTATTTTTGAACAGGCAAGAGTTCAATAGTTCAATTATAAGCTCAAATATCAATTCGATGCCTTCATTACCCGATCTGCATCACCAGCGATTGATGACCCTCAATTGATGCTGAGTTGACAGATATTGTCACAATGGTGCCGTGACCGTGTCACTTGCTCTTTTGCACATCGTGGGTGGCAATACATTGGTTATGGATAGCAGCGAGAAAATCACTTACCAATTACCTTATTTACAAGACCATACATTGTGAAGGCTCCATTGATGCTTGAGGTGTAGCGGCATTGACACAGACCATAATGCCTACACAGGCTGCCAATACTTCGATTATGGGTAAATGCCGTAGCACAGCCCTTGGAGTATACAAGATGCAACACACAAAATTGTTGACGCTCTGTTGACGCTCATTTTCAGACAGCTGCTGTGACCATCTCACGATTGCATTTGCAAAGAACGGCTGCCAATATGTTGATTGCGGACATATGCCGTAGCGGAGCCCTTGGAATAAACATGATGCAACACCGAAATGCGTTGACACTCTGTTGACAGTCAGTTGACACTGTGTTGACGCTCTGTTGACGCTCTGTTGATGCTGTGTTGACGGTCTGTTGACGCTCATTTTGATGTGTAATGATATTGACAAACACGATATTGCCTATAAAGGCTGCCAATACTTCGATTATGGATAAATGCTGTAGCACAGCCCTTGGATTATATAAGATGCAACACACGAAATCGTTGACGCTCTGTTGACGCTCATGTTCAGACAGGTGTTGTAACCATGTCACGATCTCATTTGCGCAGAATGGCTGCCAGTACGTTGATTATGGATCTGTGTCGTAGCAGAGCTCTTGGATTATACATGATGCAACACCTAAAGGCGTTGACACTCTGTTGACACTCGGTTGACACTGTGTTGATGCTCTGTTGACGCTGAGTTGATGGTCTGTTGACGCGCTGTTGACGCTCTGTTGACGCTCATTTTGAGGAGAAACGCTATTGACACACAGGATATTGCCTTTAAAGGCTTCCAATACTTCGACTATGCATGAATTCAGTAGCACATCCCTTGGATTATACACGGTGCAACACACAAAATCGTTGACGCACGGTTGACGCTCACTGTCAGAGTGGGGCTGTGACCATCTCGAGATCACTTTACCTCAGAACAGCTGCCAATACGATAATTATGGATATCTGCCGTGGCAGAGCCCTTGGGTTATACAGGATGCATCACCAACGATTGTTGACACTCTGTTGATGCTCTGTTGAAGCTCTGCTGACGCTCTGTTGACGCTGTGTTGACGGTGTGATGATCCTCATTTTCAGGTGAAGCGACATCCATATAAGAGGTACTGCCTATACAGGCGGCCAAAACTTCGATTGTGTGTAAATACCGCAGCATAGCCCTTGGTTTATACAAGATGCAACACCCGAAATCTTTCACGCTCTGATGACGCTCATTTTCATGATTGGGTTGTGACCATGACGGTTTCTCTTTGCCGCATAAAAGCTGCCGATAAATTGATTATGAGTAAATGCCGTAGCATAGTCCGTGGATTATACAAGATACAACACCTAAGATTGTTGACGCTCTGTTGACCCTCTGTTGATGCTGTGTTGACGCTCTGTTGGTGCTCTGTTGACGCTATGTTGACTCTCTGTTGACACTCTGTTGACGCTCATTTTCAGGTGTAGCAACATCGACATTAACAATATTGCCTATAAAGGTGGCCAATACTTCGATAATCCATCAATGCCATAGCACAGCCCTTGGAATATACAAGATGCAACACCTGAAATCGTTGATGATATGTTGACACTCATTTTCACAATGGAGCTGTGACCATGTCGCGTGCCCTTTTGAGCATAAAGGCTGCCAATAGGTTGAATATGCACCAACGACGTAGCATAGCCCTTGGATTATACATCATGCAACACCCAAGATAGTTGACGCTCTGTTGACACTCTGTTGACGCTCTGTTGACGCTCTGTTTACGCTCTGTTGACGCTCTGTTGACGCTCATTCCTGTTGTAGCGATAACAACATTAACCATGTTGCCTATAAAGGCCGCCAATACTTGGATTTAGTGTAAAAGCCGTAGTATAGCCCTTGGATTATACAAGATGCAACACCCAAAATCATTGACGCTCCATTGATGCTCATTTTCACAATATGGCTGTTACAATCTGGCTGTCGCTTTTTCCCACAAAGGCTGCCAATACGTTGATTATGGATAACAGCGAGCAAATCGCTTCACAAACAACTTACTTACAAGACCAAGAATCATTCATGTTCCGTTGACGCTCATTTTCAGCATGCGGCTATGACTGTGTCACGTTCTCCTTTGCCTATCAAGGCTGCCGATACGTTGATTATGGATAACAGTGAGGAAATCGCGTCCCAAATAACTTACGCACGAGACCAGAAATCATTGACGCTCTGTTGACGCTCATTTCCAGCATAAGGCTGTTACTGCGTCATCTTCTCTTTGGCCTAGAGAGGCTGCCAATACTTAGATTATGGATAACAGCGAGCAAATCGTGTCCCAAACAACATACTTACAAGACCACAAATCGTTGATGCTCCGTTGACGCTCATTTTCAGCATAGGGCTGTTACTGTGTCACTTTGTTTTTGGCCTATATACGCTGCCGATATGTTGATTATGGATAACAGTAAACAATTTGCACCCCAAACAACTTACCTTCAAGACCAAAAATTGTTGAAGCTCCAGTGACGCTAACCATAAATATGTCCTAAAACTTGTTGTATGGTCAATAATTTTTTACAAATAATCATATAGTTATTATTGACAGCCAATTTATAATTTGTACGAATACTCAGTTATATCCAAAAGCTTTGTGGCGTCTCAATGTCTGCTCCACTGATGCACATGATCTCTGAGCGATGGATAACGTAGTGCTGTCACATTCCAGCGCTTTCAGCTGGCAATTTACCACATGTAGATCCATACACTCATTCTTCATTAATATAGCCCAACTTCCTCACTTTGCCCTATGCAGTTCCTTCTCCTCGATTTTCATCACCTAACATAAGCACTTTTCAACATATTCGCTATGTGCACCAGGTCTGAACTCAGAGTGACGTAGTTGGATGTATGGATGAATGCAAGATGATGGTGGTCATTCATATGGATTGATGTTGCGCATTGACCACGCTATCTCTGACTGGTACGCCATCACCGACTCAAATTTTATTAGTCAATTTTGCCTCCAATTTAGATTGTGTGTTGTCATTTATCTGTAAGAGGCAGGACAATATCTGGTTGATGAACGATCAATCAACGCAGTTTGGAGTCTAGAACTTTCGTATGGCCCGTATGACACTTCCACATGCACAGACTAATTATCATGTCTTACAATTTGGTCACTGAAATCAAAAAAATGATGACATGCAGCGAAATAGGTACACCAAACACTTTTTGCGGAGAGAGGTCGTCAATAGTCACAAATTGTGCATATAATGTCCCGATGACAAACGAGCTATTACAATATGTTCGTCTCAATCCAATTCCTGTATGGTAATGAGCTAGGGAGGTTACTTGCATGTGTAAAAGCGTACGGGTTTAACAAGCTTTGATTTGTTCATCCATGATGAATTGTGTACTTCATCGGGCGTCAGAGCCGATATGTTTATGTAAGACAGTGGTTCCCTGGATGACAATCTCAGATGGCTTCTTTCTGTGTGTGAAGTTCCATGCTGCATTGAGATTTTCTGCTTTCACTATCGTGTATCTCCATTAGGTCACCAAGTGTTGTCAGTGCAGTAGCAGGTGCACACTGATCCAATTGCGGGTTAATGACTGCATTAGCTGTCAATATGGCTGTTCTGTACCTCAAACCTTACTAATGATACAAGGCGAAAAATCGTTCACAATCAACTTCATGATGTAGCAGTGAGCATTTCTCAGCTTGTTTTGATTTCAAAGGCAGCCAATAAATCGAACAAAAACAATGATGTACCAAAGTTAATATTTTGCACAAGACAGTGGGATATCTGAATGCGACCTTAAATAGAAAAACCCGAAAATTAAATCCGGAGATTGGAACCGACAGGTGCAGCCAAACCCGACAAAACCCTCGGGTTGATGGGTACGAGTCCAGGTTTGGCCCACCAAGAAGCTGCGGGTGGGGTTTTTGGACGGTTCTGGAACCAAACCGAACTGTTCTTCTGGTCTAAACCCGCACCCCTGGCGGGTTACCCGGACCCGTTGCTCCCACTACCGTTGACGCTCATTCTCAGAATGGGGCAGTGACCATGTTACTGTCTGTGTTGCCAATTATAGCTGCCAATGCGTCAGGTATGCCTCACAGCGACCAAATCACTATATGATTACCATTCTCACAAGGCCAAAAATAGTAGACGCTTTGTTGACACTAATTCTCAGAATGGGTTAGTGACTGTGTTGCTGTCTCATATGCATATGAAAGATACCAGTACATTGGTTCTGCCTAACAGTGACTAAATCACTGTAGAATTATGTTACTTAAAAGACCAATATTCGTTGAAGCTCCATTGACGCTGATTTGAAGGTATTGTCCATTCAACATCTGCTGCCATCAATAATTGTTTTCATAATGATTTGAACTTTTTGTTTGTCTCTCTGACAGATTGGGACTCTGCCCTGTGGCAAAGCCAAGCCCTGTAATATTCTTGCACTGTTAGTTCTCAAACTATGAAAATTTATATATCTTGCCAAAAGATTCAGTGCGCTCGCTGTATATCCGTTTATCAACTGATATGAGAAGCGCCTGCTCCGTATTCACCCATGATATATCTCTAAATGCAGCTCTTGGTGAAGTTGCATACAGAAGCTACTGACTCATTCTCTGATACATTTTCTTGATTCCCGTATTCCTCTTCCTTTCCATTGTATTAACTTTCACCAACACCTTTTAATCCTGTCTCTGTGACTTCGGTGTAGGCCGAATCAATTCAGGAACATTCTGTGTGGCACTCGATTTCAAATGCTCTGGGATATTCGGATCCTCCATCACATTGTCTTGCTGTGTATCAGATTCAAGTCTGCTGCACAATTGTCCTTCCTGTCAGTTGGAATATCCAAGTCGCCATGGCAGTGTATCCAATTTCCGGTGATCGAAATGCATCCTGGTCCGCCTTCCTCACCACTTTAGAATGGATGATGGTAGATTCTTCTGATTCCGCGGACGGTTAACATTGAGTTTGTCCTCCAGGGAGGTAATTTGCAAAGACATCTGGAGGCAATGGTGATCGTTCAGAGAATTTGAATGCAGTCTCACCTTAATGTTGAAAGAGTGACCACAATGCTATGATGATCACTTACATATCTGAAATGCACTCTATGGCTGTTATGTGCTAGGTTTGAGATCCAGAATCCTTTTGTCCAGTACGTAGATTGTGGCTGCCCTGCCACAATTTCAAATTGTTGTGGACCTTGGCCATTCTGTGCAATATTATTTGCTTTGCCTATTCCTACATTGCAGAGTCGTTATCTGAGTTCATTCTATCCAATGCTGCGTCATCGCCTGCAAAGATCTCATCATTGGCTCAAACAAACTGCGTTACAATGACTCTGTTGCAAAGGGTCTTGTAGGTGGGTTTTGATTGCCTCCAGCCGATATCATCTCGCCCAAGGGAGAAACTGGCCTACACTCCGACAGCATGTGGTGGGTTAAAGATTATGTTTCGTGCCACACGAGAGAGATCAGCGCGCATGGAGTTTGTGTCGTCAAGTCATTGCCAACAGTCAGTGTTATCCGGTATCCACAATGTACTGCTAACCTTCATCGGCTCACAGTGCCAATTATTGAGATATGAATTAACTTGCTCACAGTTCTTTGGTGATTCAGGCAGTGAAGTCAAATAGAGCCTGGTGGCAGTCAATAAGTGTGCTGTGCAATCGCTTTGTCTGGGTGTCGTTTTTGCCACATTGTCAGGCCTTGAGTAATGGTCATCATAAGTGGACAAATGACATGCATCAAACGAAAATTGACCAGATACTGAAGCTGTTGCAGAGAGGAAAAGATTCTCACTCAATACGCTTTCTGGTTTATCGACTGGCACATATCTATGTTTGACACGGTATTGTATCTCCACTTACTTGAGGGATGTCTATTGCTATTAGCTAGAATAGGAAGTATCACCTTCAGGATGAATATCCATTCCATTGTCCAACGTCCTGAACAATCGCATGTTGTTGATAGAATCGAGACTATATGCCGAAATGAGATGTATCCCTGTCGTTGGAGATAATTCAGCATACCATTTTGACAACTTCTGTTGTGCTAACTGCATGGCAAAGTACATGTCTTCCATCCATGCAGTGTTCTGTGTGGCTACAGCTCGTATAATGCCATCCACATGATCGAACATGTCATTGTAGACAGTGATAACGCAATGTAGTGTGACTGTATGCCTCACCGATAGCCACTGGGTGAAGTATCTGAACAGCTTCAACACTGCCATGATTTTCTTGCCAATGGTCCATTCGACCTGCGTTGTGCAGAGTGGCCAGAATTCACTGAATATTGGATTCAGGAGGCAATCAATGGTGACTTCTTCCAATGAGTGTGGTTTCTCAAGCTACTCCAGTGTTGAATTCCAACATGTCTTCACATCAACAATAGGTAGTACCGCGATGTGGACTTTGGCTTGTTTATAGTCAATGAATGCAGTTCAACAACCAGGTTTTTGCATAATCAATACAGCAAGCATTCTCTGCTATATGAAAGTTATTTTCAGGACTTTCAAAATATCTTGAAATACGTACTTTCTCAATTATCTTTGCTAAACATGGTCTGATGGCCGACACCTGGTTGCTTTTAGGATTGCCCTCCTTTCGAAGTCTTCCAATCTTTGCAATGACTATACTTTCATTCTCTCCAAATTGCTCTTTGCACTCATGGGCTTCCCAAGATTGTGCGCGGCCTTTTACACTGCCACTGCTCCTGAATCCACCCAAACCCAGCTGTATGATGTGCCCCATACATGGTATGTGGTTCTTCAATGCAGGCCACTTGATGCCGGAGGGCTCAAGGGTTGATTGCAGCTCATGAGTCATCGAGCAATTTGAGGAAGCATTACCAGAAGTAATTCCAAGCAAACGGCCATCAGTGGGCTGACAGAGATCAAGAACCACGTTGAAATGTACGGCATGCCTCGCCCCAGTATGTTATCCCTTGACCTATCATCCTAAATTTGGTTTCGGAGTTGGACCTGAATTGGAGATCAAGCTCATCGACAGTGAGTTGTACTTCTCGCAATGCCCAATTATGCTTCATATAGTATGCAATGACGGAGATGATGGCAAGTTTGTCAGTTGAGGTCCACCTGTCCAGAGCCAAACTTACTTTGTTTTGTGATGGCAATTGCTTCATAATTGCATCCACTGTCAATGAGTATTCCCTGCAGCAAATGGTACCAAGGGTGGTGGCGGACGGCAGGAGTAGGTCACGTCATAATACTTCATAAGACTGTCATATCTCTAGGTTTGATTGAACATTCTATGAAACATGAGTCAATACAAATCCCAACATGTCATAGCAATTCCACCTGTTTTGCTGAAATTCGGATGGTTCATAGTCTCTTGCTTCCATGTTGGGTTGTTCTGTCTGTCAATTCGGTTAATATGGATCAAAGCTGAATGTCCAATGTGGATTTTCTTTGCGAACTTACTGCTGTAATTCCTTTACTTGCTTCTCTCCACAGGATGCCCAAAGCTGTTTCATCGATGGTTGAACGTGTTAATCCAGTAACTTCCAACTCTCTTCATTCAGTCAACATTGCGATGTGAGCTTTTGCCAGCAAGTGTTTCCCCATTGAGCAGGTCCCCTGTTCTGATGGATGGCGAGGAACTTTGTGACCAACTATACATAAGAAGGCAGTGATGGCAGTCTGCCCAATTCCGCAGTTCAAATAAAAATTGCCAGAAAGAAGCATAACTAGCATTGATCCAAGCAATAGGATGGTTTGATCATACATTCATTGAGGCCTACCAAGCATCGAGGATGACTTGAACAGTGAGGTCGCCCAAATCAAGAACAAAGACGTATTCTTTTCAGGAAACGATTATAACCTCTAGCAATGACATGGTTAAGGATATTGAATTTGACATTGCGGTAGGAAGTAGATCGCCTGGTAATCCGACTCGAGAGACTGCCAAACGGCAAGTTATAGTACAGTTAAATGTGGGTTCTCGTATGCTGACTCCAGAGCTCCAAGCAAAAAAGGTCAGATCACTGAGACATTGCATGCATATTTCTGAAGTTGTATCCAATGACATAGTGAAAAGACTGACTGCATAATGCTCAATTCAGGAACAATGCAATGCAGGTCATTGCTGTGTAGCTTACTCAGCCCCATCAAACATTGTTCATGCTGTGTGGGCACTCAATTGTAGGAAGCGGACGCAATATGGGCACTAGCAATTCTGCCCATAAAGGCAGCCGATAGGTTGCTTATGGGTTACAACCGTTCCATAGCGCTATGATTGACCGATATGCGAGATGGGAAATTGTTGACACTCAGTTGAGAGTCATTCGTCGTAGGTCGTTGCGATATTGCCATGATCATTTTTGCGCATAGAGGCTGCGGATTCATTGATTATAGATTCATGGCTATGCACAGCACATTCAGTGTCTGTGATGTAACACCAGAAATCATTCACCCTCCATTGATGAGCATTTTCACGAGGTTGTAGTGATATTGTCACAAGCAATGTTGCCCATAGCGGTGGCAGATACATTGATTATTGGTTAATGCTGATGCACAGCTCTTTCAGCGTCTTTGATGAAAGATCCACAATCTTCGACATTGCGTTAATATTCATTTTTGTTAGGTGATGGTGTTATTGTGAGTTGCACTCTTGCCCATGAAGACGGCTGATACTATTATTATGGGTTGACGTATGGCCATTGCCCTTCTATTATCCAAGATGCAAGAGGCAAAATCAATGACGGGCACTTGACATTCATTTTCAGGAGGTGGTACCGATATCATCAATACCATTTTCACCCATGCCAGTGTTCTACATTTCCATTATAGCGCAACGTCATTGCACCTCAGTTTGATTATCCAAGATGCACGGACACAAAGCATTGACATTCCATTGACTCTGAGTTGTAGCAGATTGTAGTGATGACGTCGCTCGCATCATTGGCTTTGAAGGAAGTCAATACTTTCAATTCGTTTCACAGCGAATGACTCTTTTGTGGATTATCAGACTCAGAACAACTAAAATTGTTAAAGAATCATTGACACTGATTCCCACCATGGGGCAACGTGCGTGTCACTGCACGTTTTACCTATTCAAACGGCCGATACAATCACTTTGGAATGATGTGACTATGGAACTCTGTGTGTGCTGAAAAGGTAAGACCAAAAAGCATTGACGCTCCATTGACACTCAGTTTAATTTCGTGTAAGCAAGGGTTCCGGACCGTCACTTTATCAGCAAACAACATTTCCATCTGGGCGGGATGGCTAGGTCACAGTGGACGCGCTCTGTCAGGGCTGTTAGAGACACGCCGGGAGCAGATTACTCCATGCCCGGTGCAAATACCGCATGTCGCGTTGCATATCACCCCCCAATTGCAGTTTTGCCATTTCTTCTCGCTCATTCTCAGGTGCTCCTGAAAGAACCGGCAGTGGTGGAGGTGCATTCAGGACGCTACGAGATTTGACTATTAGGATTGTCGAATTCTGGCAGAGCTCGGTGGGAGACTTGGTGACGTATTCTCAAAGCAGTGGTTCTTAGGGTTCCATAAGCACAAGGCATTTTTTCTATCATATTCGTCTTTGTTAGAGTCCCAAGATTCACTACCTCATAATATGGCATGCATTACTCAAGTATCTCTATAGAGATAGATATGATCAATCTGGCCACAGATGGTAGTCGAGCATAATCGGATAAGCTTCTCGCAACGGCCATTGGGATCAACGAGACATGCACCACTTGGAGGCCGTTGTGGTGATACTACCGAGCTAGACGGCAGTGAGCCCAAGATTGACATCATGCCACACATCTCGCAACATCCACGCAGAATTGGTGAGAAAGAACAGTTCTAGCTCGAGGAGCATAGGAAGAAAGGGAAAAGATATGATACCACCCGGCGATGAGAATCCACGCAATTGCGTGGATCCAGATGAGATGAATATGAGATGATGACTATCTACCCCGGGGTATCCAGAATATGTACTCCCCGTCGCACAGTCCACGCCCGCTAACCTTGTGTCTCGGTACACCCGCCATTGCTCATTAACGATGTACTTTGAGGCCGCGATCGAGTGAGTTGAGAGAAGCACTTGGAGGTGGGGATATAGTGAACTCTGAGAAGCACTTGGAGCGCATGATAGAGTGAGTGTGGATATGAGCTGGGAGGTCGTGATCAACCGAGTTGGGTGATGAACTTGGATCTGGTGATTGAGTGAGGTTGGAGATGCACTTTGGGGCCGTGATCGAGCGAGTTTGGAGATGCAATTGGCGACCGAGATTGATTGAACTGAGAGACGCACTGGGAGGCCGTGATTGAGCGAGTTTGGAGATGCGCTGGAGGCCGTGATTGAGCGAGTTGGGAGATGCACTTGCCGGCTATGATCGAGCGAGATCAGAGGAGTACTCGGAAGCTGTACATTTGGAGGGAGGCGCAACGGCAGCTGAGACTCTATTTATCGGTTAACTTGTAATTGTGAGGAGGTAGAGAGTTGAGTACAACAACATCTACCGAGAGATGGGGAACTGGCTGGGAGCGGGACACTGGCTTGGAGTGGGAGACTGTCAATCTTGGGATGATGCGGTACTTGATGTATGCTGTACTCAGTGTTCATTCGTGATCATGGCATGGAGAGATTGAGAGGGATGACATAACTTCGTGTTCTTCGGTGATGGTAGAGTTGAGCACAAGAAAGAGAGAGATCAGAGGAGATGGGGGAAATCATCATGAGAAACTGGATCTTGACAGAATTTCGTGTGCGAGTGAATTCACCTTCCCCGATACGGCAGGTTCTAGTCCCGATCTGGAGGGTAATAACAGTAATACGAGGTCTTCAAAACCCAGTCCGGCAAGTCGTACCTCAGATTTCTCCGGTCCACTTGTATACTCCATACCATACTCATCTTAATCTCCCATCTCTCTCTTTCTCGTCCACAACTCTAACATCATTGCAAGAACACAAAGTTATATCATCACTCTCTATCTCTCGATGCCATCATCATGGGTCAATACCGAGTGCAGCATACGCTGAGTGCACCTTTCACCGAGTACGGCATACACCTAGGATTGTCTGTCACGGCTTCATTCTCTCGATTTCGAGTTGACCCTTGAATGTAGCTTCAGCTTCCGGCGTACCTCCCTACAGATCGACTGCCACCAGCTAGTTCTCCATAAGAGCTTTGAATGTAGAGTCACCTCGTCGCTTTCGCACGGTTTCGAGTCAATTAACCGATCAATAGAAACTCAACACCTTGTGCACCTCCCATCGACCGCCTCTAGATCGAGTACTCCTCAAATCTCCCTCGATCATACCTCGCTGCAGGTGCATCTCTAAATTCGCTCAATCACTGCCCGGAGTGCATCTCTGAGTTCACTCTATCTCGCTCCCCAATTGCATCTCCAACCTCGCTCAATCACGGCCTCCCAGTGCATCGCTGAGTTCACTCAATCCCGGTCACCACGTGTATCTCCAAACTCGTTCGATCACGGCCTCAAAGTGCATCTCCAAACTGGCTCGATCACTGCCTCCCTGCGCATCTCCCAACTGGCTCGATCACCGCCTTCCAGTGCACCTCTGAGCTCACTCAAGCTCTGTCTGCAATTGCATCTCCACACTCGCTCAAACCCAGCCTCGAAGTGCATCTGCAAACTCGCTCGATCATGGCCCCGCAGTGCATCTCTGAGCTCAGCCAATCTCGGTCGACAATTGCATCTCCAAACTCGCCTGATCCCGGCGTCGAAGTGCATCTCCAAACTCGCTCTATCACGGCCTCCCAGTGCATCTCTGAGTTCACTCAATCTCGGTCTCGAATTGCATCTCCAAACTTGCTCAATTACCGCCTCGGAGTGTTTATCTGAGTTAACTTTATCGTAATCTTCACGCGCACTTCAATTTGCTGAAAATCACCGCGTGCTGGCAGTTCAGATATACCGTGTCTAGATAGGTAGCTATATAGATACATTGATACATAGATGAGAATACAAACTGAATACATAAGTTTTGACAATTGTTGAACGATAAGCAGTAGCTATGATTTAACTTCGCCAGGCATTGTGTAAACGGATTCAGCATAACTGCAGCCCCTGCGAAGAGTGTAATACACGTGTACATCTGATGATGCGTAAACATCACCACAAAGTAAAGGAGGTACGTATGCAATGCGAGCCATCGCCTCCGCGATGGGTAGCATGTAATCCTCGGTCTGAGGGTACGAGGTTCTGTTAGAGCCGTCAGCGCTGTCCGGAACGCTAAGGTATTTCAGACGGAATGTGCAGTTGTTGCTGAAAGTTCGGGTCCTGGTCCGGTTCGAAACCGACCCTTGTCCGAATGGGCTGTCCTGATTGTCAATAGACCAGAACCGTCAACTCGCATAGGTTTCGATTGTAAACTCCCAACCCATCTGAATTGAGTGGGTTGTGCGTGGGTCGTCCAGCGGGTCAAACCCTAGATGTTAGGGGTTCTCCCTTAACAGTAATAAAGGCAACTTGGAAGGGCGAGGATAAACAGATACCATGTTTTAGTCATCCAAGTTTAGTGCCTGCATTATGCCCTGTAGCGGGGATTTAAATGATCGTTACGGGAAGCTTTGCGCGGGCAGTTGAGTAGGTTGCCAAGCGACGCTGGAAGCTTCTTTCACTTCTAGATACTATGCGGGACTGCACAGACAGTGCACGGAAGTCGATAGTCTATTGCGAGTACAAGGGCTCCGAACCACCATCTCGTAACGAGTGGAATACTGGCGAGGCACACCCCGGCGTTCTGGACATTCCCACCGCCTAAGCACGACGTGACTGAGGGATTTTTGGCATTGACTTCGGTCAGAAGTGGATCACCTTGCATTGATTTGCATGTTCTGTATCGCAATATATTATATGTGTCAGGATCTACATCGTCGCAGCAAGGAGTGGTATCCTATTAGTCTACAACTAACTACCGAACAAACTCAAAGATAGTGAAAGGTCTAAGTTAAAGTTATGATCTACAATGATATGTGTCCCTTCCGGGGCGCGCAAGCACTTCGGATAAGGCGCGCATAAGAATAAGATGCAAGGATATCTAACGGGCATAGTCAAAAAGACCCAAAGATACGTGGCTATCATTCAGGGATGATATGGGGAGATAAGCTATAGTGTGAGGGATTGATTTAGTTCAGAATCAGCGGATCATCGAGCGCGATGCTAATCCCGTGCTGAAAGACCGCAGACCATCGAGAGCGATGCTAAGCCCGTGCGGTCTATCCCAAGGGACTATAAAGAGATGAGGATTATTCCGAGGATGAGAGGGTCAACCGGCATGAGAATGAAAATGACGCACACTTACCAGCGAAGAAGAATCCTAATTTATTATTGCGTTTTTATGATATCTTTATCTATTATATTTATATTCAGAATCTATTAGCTTTGTGTAGCGGCAGCCCCGCACCTTCGATTGGCTCCTACTCATACGAATGCCGATATCCTTCAAAAACGACAACGACGCTATTGTATATTCCTTGGAGTGCATAATAGCTTACGCCAAAAGCAACCAGCACATCTTTGTGGCGCAGTGTGTGTAGTGGCTCGCTTCGGTTGTTGGACTCGAGCAGGCATTGGTTTCCCATATCGATCAGCTTCAAACACGGGAGATCATAGATCCTCAGGAGCAATCTCCCCGGGAAGTCTCAGCTATTCCTAGGGATCTTACTGAGGCCCGACAAATTGATCCCTTGCGGAAAACTAGGAGGCCTTTAAGGGAGTCCCGGAGGACATCCAATAATATTACGCAGAATAGCAAGATAGAAGGGATTGACTTAAGTGAGATGAAAAGAAGGAAAGCAGCAGACGAGTGTTTACGTTGTGCCTGGCCTTCCGACAGGAAAGGAAATCATTACGTTAAAGATTGCCGCCAGCGGATTAAGACAGCTAAGGGAACTGCGATATTTGCCAAAGGAAATAACTATCAGAGGCCAGTTGTATCTTTGGAGAAAAAGGACCTCACGGATAGTTCCGATTCCGAGGGTGGTGGAATTTCTAGCGGTTCCGATTCCCAAGAATAATATAGAATAGGATCTACGGCTGTACGCGCCCATAAGTACCTAGCGAAGTATTGTGGATAGGTGTTGTACCCCCGTAACACTAGATTCATACAAGGCTCTTGTTTTTGGAGTGAGTTATTAGTATCTTATTAAAATCGCGTTTTCAACAACCAATAATATGTTTTTGCATGCTTTGCAGCTTCCAATATAGATTAAACTGGAATGGGTGTTATACCTTTGATATATTGTATTTTTGCCTATCTGGGCGGTCAATGATTCCGTTATGAACATGAAGATCTGCGCGATGCCGAGATTTCCAAGTATGGAACAACTAAAACTGTTGACACCCCGTTGACACTCAGTTTCAGGATGCGGCAGGGAGACTCTCACTGTGGTTCTTGCCAGTAAAGGCTGCCAATATCTCATGAATGGATTTCTGCAACTAATCGTAACAGAAATTACGCAAGATGCGAAGCTAAACATCGTGGACGTTCCGTTGAGGATTATCCTGACGATGCGGCACAGTGGATATCACCGTCGTTTTTCCCAGTAAAGGCTGCGAGTATCTGATGACTGGATATCTGCAACCCATCAGAAAATACATCAGCCGTGATGCAAGGCTAGAAATCCTTGACGCTCTAATGACGCTCATTCTCAGGACGCGGCACGGAGCATGTCCGTGTAGTTGTTTTCAATAAAGAATGATAATATCTCAAAAATGGATGTCCACAACCAATCGGAACATAAATTATACAAGATGCGAAGCTCAAGATTATTGACCCTCCATTGGCGCTCATTCTTAGGATGTGGAAGGGAGCATGTCGCTGTAGGTTTTCCGAGTAAAGGATGTCAATGTCTGTCGAATGGATGTCTACAACCAATTGGAGAATACATTAACCAAGATGCCAAGCTTAAAATCATTGACCCTCTGTTGACGCTCACTCTCGGGATGGGGCAGCAAGCATGTCGCGGTAGTTTTTCCCAGCACAGACTGTCAATGTCTGACAAATGGTTGTCTACAACCAGTCGGAAGATAAATTACCGATGAAGCGAAGCTGAACACTCTTGACCCTCCATTGACGCACATTCCCAGGATGTGGCCGGTAGCATGTCGCTGTAGTTGTTCCCAGTAAACGCTGTCAATATCTGACAAATGGACGTCGACTACCAATCGGAACATAAATTCCCCATGATGCGTAGCTAAACATTGTTGACGCTATGTTGACGGTGATTCTCAGGATGTGGCAGGGAGCATGTCGCTGTCTCTTTTCCCTTGAAGGCTGCCACTATATTGGTTATGCATGACAGCGCCCAAATTGTTGTTTAATTACCGTACCTAGAAAAGCACACATCGTTGACGCTCCATTGAAGCTCATTTCAACGTATTGTCCATTCAACATCTGCTGCCATCAATAATACCTATCATCATGATTTGAACTTATTGGTAGTTATTCTGAGAGATTGAGACATGGCTTTGTGACAAAGCTAAGTGCTGTAACATTCTTGTACTGTTCGCTCTCACATGACTAAAAGCTATGTATCTTGCCAGAAGCTTCCTTGCGCCTGCAATACATCTGTTTAGCAACCGATATTGAAAAGCTACTGCTCAGCATTTGCCCATTATATATCACAAACTATAACTCTCGGTCAAGATACATAGAGAAGCGGGCGAAACATTGACGCATTCTGTCGTACAAGTCCTTCTCTCCCTTTGACCTTTTCGTTTCGATTGCATGGACCGTCATTAAGACATTTTCAACCTGTCGCTTTGACCTGCGTGTACGCTGAATCAATGAGGCAACATTGTTGCGTCACCCACATCCCACTGCTCTGGGCAGTCCGGATCCTCGATGCGATTGTCTTGCTGTATATCAGATTCAACATCCGCCCCGCAATCGTCCTCACTGTAATTTGGATACTCCATGTTTGTTCATTCCGGTCAAGCCATGCTTGAGTGTCTGAAATGCTTTCAAATTTGCTATCCTCATCACCTTTGACTGCATGACGGTTGATACTCTGGATTTGGCAGACATTTAATATTTGAGTTCATCCTCCAGGACTGACCTTTGCATACAACGCTGGTGGCAATGGAGATCTTGCTGACAATTTAAATGGAGCCACACCATCATGGTGAAAGTGTGACCGGGATGCAAGTGGGATGGCTTCCGTGACCAAAATGTATTCCACGGCAGTCGTCTGCTGGTTTCAGTTCAAGATCACTTTTGGGTAGCACGTAGGATTTGGCTGCCCTGGCAGATCTCCAACAAGTCGTGAACCTTTGCCATTGTGTGCAATTTCCTTTCCTCTGCCTCTTTCTTCATTTCTGAGTTGTTTTCAGTGTTCATTGTATCCAATTCTGGGTCAGCACCTGCCAAAATCCTGTTGTTGGCTCGAGCAAACTGCCAAACAACTACTTTTTCTCGAAGAGTCCCGCGTGTGGTTTTTGACAGCGTCCAGCCGTTAACATCTCGGCGCTGGGACAGACTGGCCTCCACTCCGACACCATGTGGTATGATGGAGGCAATGTTGCGCGCCACATCAGAGAGACTGGTGTGCTTGGAGTGTGTTCCCTCCTGTGGATGCCACCAGTCGGTTATGTCCAGCAACCAAAATTCACTGCTAATCCACATTGCATCGGAGTGTCATCGTTGAGATTTGGATTAATTTGCCCCCTGTTCTTTAGTGCCTCAGGCGGTGAATTCAAATAGAGCTTGGTGGCGGTTGATAAGGGTGATGCGCGTTTGCTTCGTCCTGGTGTAGACTCAGCAACATTGTTAGGTGTTCAGTATTCTTCATCATCGCTGGACAAATCATCTGGATCAAAGGTTGATTGACAGAATATTAAAACCGTTATAGAGGGGATATGATTGCTCCTCAGTAAGGTATCATGTTCATTGACCGGCACCCATCGGTGTTTGGCAGAGTATTCATTCTCCATGTACATCAGGAAGGCCTCGTGGTATTGGGTAGTATGGGATATCTTGTCCGCAAGATTAATATCCATTCCTGGGTGCCACTTTCTAAATGATTGCAACTTCCAGAAAAGATGGATGATATGTGAGGAAATGATAAGCATGCCCGTCGATGGAGTCACTTCAGCTTGACATTTGAACAGCTTATGTCAAGCTAACTTCACGGCGAAGAAGGAGGCTTTCTTCCATGGAGCATTTTTGGTAGCCGATGCTCACATCACGCCATCCGTGTGAAGAATCATATGATTGTACACTGAGATAACGTGATGCAATGTGACTGTAAGCCCCTTCGGAATCCACAGGGTACATCATCGGAATGGCATCAACACTTCCATGACATACTTCAGAATGGTCCATTCATCTTGAGTGGTGAAGAGTGGCCAGTAAGCACTGTATTTTGGGTTTTCGAACCACTTGTGTGTGAATTCACTTAATGGCAAGACGTTCTCGAGCAACTCCACGGTCGAGTTCCGATGTTTCTTCACATCCATGATCAGAAGTGCCGCGATGTGGTCTTTGGCTTTCTGACAGTCAGTGAACTCGTTTCGACGATGAGGTGTTAGCGTAATCAATACAGCAAGCATTTTCTGCTATATGAAGGTCAGCTTCAGCACTTTCAAAATATTGTGAAATATGTACATTGTCGAATATCTTTGCTAAAACTGGTTTCATGCGCCACACCTTATCGATTCAAACTTTGCCCTCTTTTCGAAGCCTTTGACTCTTCCCAATGTCTACGGTTTCATTCTCTCCAAATTGCTGATTGCGGTCATGGGCCTCCGAAAACTTGGTGCTGCCTTTGAAACCGAGACTGCTCATGAATGCACCTAAACCCAGCTGTATGACATGTGCCATGCAAGATATGTGGTTCGTCACTGCAGGTCATTGGATTGCGGAGGCCTCAAGTGTTGATTGCAGCTCGTGTGTCAGGGAGTAATTTAAGAAGGCAATATCAGTCATAATTCCAAGCAACCGGCGGTCGATAAGCTCAAAAGGATCGAGAACGTCTGCGAAATGTACGGCTAGCCTCGCTGCAGCATGTTGGCTCTTGACCTATCATCCTTAATCAGCTTTAGAAACGTGAAATAGACTGGGGATCAACCTCATCGAACACGGGGTGAATGTCACTCAATGCCCAATTTTGATCCATATAGTCAGCAATGACCAACATTATGGCTAGTGTGTTCGTTGATGTCCATCCGTTTGGAGCTAAGCTCACTTTATTTCGTCACAGCAATTGCTTCTTAATTGCATCCTCCGTCAGCCCAAATTACCTCCGGCAAATGGTGCTGAGGGTCATAGCAGATGGCAGCAATAGGTCATTGCCTACTGCCTTATATTACTGTCGTAGTTCAAGATTTGATAAAGCATCTCATGGAATAGGAGCGAAAACAAATCTTAACATGAGGTAGCGATTCCATGTGTCTAGCTGAAATTCGGAATTTTCAAAGTCCCTCACTGCCAGTATAGAATGTTTTATCTGTCATTTCTGTCAGTATGGATCAACCTGGAGGTGAAATCTGATCTTCTTCTGCGAACCCACTATTTGTTACGTGGGTAACAACACCTTAACTACTATACTTCGTTAAGTACTGAAAAACTGCACAGGTGCGTACGGCCGTAGATCGTAATCCTCTGCCTAACTATCCTCTTCTTCCGAGCTAGTATCTGGATCCGAGATTATGATTTTCTCAAATCATTTAGCCTTAGGATATATGGCAGTTCCTTTATTGAGCTTAATCTGTTGGACGCAATCTTTGACTCGATGACTTCCTGTTCCATCGGAAGGCCAAGCACAGCGTAAGCACTCTCCTGCTACTCTTCTCGTTTCCACCTCGCTGCTGCTAATTCCTTCTGTCTTTATCTAAGCTTTCTCTTTGTTGGTCACAACGGCTTTAGATATCTTCTTAGCTTCCAACAAAATCCTCACACAGTTCCTTTCCTTCCGAGCCTTCCTAAGCTGAGCCTTTGTCGGAGGTAATGGATTTACAAGTATTAAATCTCCTAACGTATTCCGGCTGATTCCAGGCTCTTTATCAAATTTATCGGCCTGATCCAAGGATCATTGTATCCTCCTAACTGCCTGAAGATCGCGGGGAGTACCGAATACTTCTCGTTGCGTGGTGTGTTGATCACTGCCCAAGGTATTGCTCCGTCCTTCTATTATATCAATATGATTAATCAACCCCCGCTCGATTCCGATAAGAGAAGCTAGCCACCACTCGCAATGCGCCACGAAGATCTGCTGAGTTGTGCTGGCATAAGAGATAAATCTCTCAAAAGCATATATGATGACGTCTCTTTCGCTCTCAAAGGTAATTGGCATCTGTCCTCCAAAGGATAATCAAAGGTATGGGGCAGCCGCTACACAAAGCTAATGGATTCTAGATATAGATCTAATTGATGAAGGTATCATAAAAACGCAATAATAAATAAGGATATTTCTCCGCTGGTAGGTATTTTTCGTATCGTCGCCCATCCTCTTCTTTCCTTTTCATTGCCGGAACAATGTGATCTCTCTATAGTCCATTGGCTTACTCCAACTGGAACTATGATTTAATCGCTCAATGATAGCCACGCATCCCTATGGTTATCATGTTGATGCATGATATCATATCGGCTCATAAATCAGACCATAACTTTAACTTCCACATCATGCAAACGTTTTATCTTTTTCGGTAGTCGGAACGTTCACTTCCATTGTGAGATGCTTAGTTAGATAACCTCTTTCAGTTAACGTAACTCATAGTGATTACGCAGTTAATATCTGCTGCTATGCCAATGTAGAACTTATGCGCGTAATCTCAAATAGATTACTTGCAGAATCATCCACCCGGGTCAAGGGGTAGCATCCGCTATTGGCCATTGCCAGCGCCATATTCCCTCAGTCCATTGTACTTAGGTTGACTTAGTATACCCGGATGTGCCCCGCTATCCAATGAGGCTTGTATTACCGGAGAGCCCTTTACTTGCACGACTGCCTCCGCATAGTATCTAGGAATGAATCTGGTTGAGATCAATCTGCTCGGTAGGGCCTGGCCCTTTCGATCCGGCGGTGTTGATGCATCATCAAATCAGCTGCCGCAGCATTGCGCTTTCAATCAATCCGCTAAGCCCTTCGGCTTACCCAATCGAGACGTGATTATCGTAACCCCCGCCAAAAGGCATGACGCATGGTGATAACCGCTAGGTTCTACTGAACCATTACACTGCGAGGAGACTACCCCTAACACTATTGTCATTCCTCGACTTCCTTGCCTCTTCAGGATGGCCAAAGCTGTTTCATCGAAGTTTGAACTAGTCAATTCAGTAACCTCTGACTCTGTTAAGTCATTTAACTATACGATGTGAGCTTTTGCCAGCAAGTGTTGCCCCATTGAGCTATTCCAATATTCTGTTGGATGGCAAAGAACTTGATGACAGACAATCCATACAATGCCAGGGCTGCCGGTCTCATCAATCGCACAGTGTGAATAGAATCGCCATGAAGGCGCATGTCTAGAATTACTTCCAGCAATTGGCCGCTTCGAGTCAACATTGTTTGAAACCCCCCAAGCATCGTTGGTGATGTGTAAAGTATTGTTCAAATCATGAATAAAGAAACATTGATTATTGAAAGAGATCATGATGTCGAGTAATGAGGTGTTCAAAGATTACGAATCTGGCAGGGTGGTAGCAATAGAAATGCTGGGTAATCGGACATGAAAGACTGCCAAAAGTCACGATCCAGCAAAGCAGACTGCCAGTTGTTCAATAGTGAACCTACTGCTCCAAGTAAAAAAATCAGATGTGTAAGACATTGCTTGCATAGTTGTGTAGTGGTATACAAGGTTAGATTGCAAAGACTGACCATGGGAAACTCGATTTAAGAACAGGGCAATGTAGTTCATTGCTGTGTAGCATTCTGAGCCTCCATAAAAAGTGTTGACGCTCTCCAGGTATTCAATTGTAGAAAGTCTACGCGATATCGTCACCAGCATTTTTGCCAATACCGGCTGCCGATCAGTTCATTGTGGGGAACCTTCGCTGCATTGCCTTGATAGTATTCCAGATGAAAGCTCACAAACCGTCAACGCTTCGTTGAGGTGCAATTTGGGACATGGGAACGATCTGTTTGCAAGCATCTTTGCCTAGAATGGCGGCCAAAGGTTCGATTATGGATCAATGTTATCCCATAGCCCCTTGATATTCCAAGATGCAATGCCGAACATTTTTGATGTTCCGTTGACGCTCAATTCTCAGGCATTGTGCCGAAGTCGTCGAAATCATTTTTGCCTAGGGAGGAGGCCAACAGTTCGATTAGGGCTCAATGTTGCCACGCAGCCCTTGAATTTTGTAATATTCAAGGCCGGAAGTCATTGAAATTCCGTTGACGATCATTTTTAGGAGATTGTAGCGATGTTGTCGGAAACATTTCTGAGTAGAATTGCGGCCTATAGTTCAATTATGAATGGATGTTGCACCAAAACCATCTGGGTTTTCCATGATGCAATGCGAAAAATGGTTGACACTCTGTTGACGCTTACTTTTCAGCTCACCTCAGAGACATAGTAACAGTCAATGGGTGCTCAACAATTGTACGTGAAATCCATACAGTGGTTTTTGGCATCCAGTCTACTGTTTGTAGGTATTATCATTTGAATCCAAGAGCTTCGAGACATCTCAGATTCTGGGCCATCACTATCCACCTCATTTGGATGATGAATGACTTAAGTCCATCTGATTTCAGCGCTTTGGGCTGGCAATTTACTGCATAAGAATCCATGCACTAGTTGGAGATGTCCATAGCACCCTGTCCACAGCATTACTTCTCAAGCTGATTCTCCTCAAGTTCGAAGATGCACGATATGTAATTTTCGATTTTTCGACCATGTACAGGACGTCTGTGCGGCGAGCCATGTAGTGGGGTGCATGGATTGATGCAGAATGATGGCTGTCATTCTTCCGGGTTTCGGATGTGGTCTGACCGCTCCTTCTAATGGTTGTATGAAAGCACTGACTCAAAGTTTATTACTAAATTTCGTCTCAAATACAGGTTTTGTTTTATCATTTAACCATAACAGGCAACACCACTTACAGTTAATTGTTGGTCAATCTACTTGATTTGGTGTCTAGAACATGTGCATGGCACAAACGACCCTTGCACACACACTGAAGAATCATCCAGTCTCACAATTTGGTAACCGAAATCCAGAAAGAGCTTACACATAACAAAGTAGGTACAAATTGCTTTCACTCAAGATACATCATCAATAATACCTATCTGGCAATGTATTACTCCGGTGACACAGGAGCCATCACCATGGCTTCCTCCAATTCTGATTCCCATACGGTAAGTAGCTAATGACGCTACGTGCTCGGGTAAACGCTTTCAGGTTGAACTGGGGTCCCAATCTCCACCTGTGACGAATCGTGCACCACGTAGTGCATGAGAGATACTATGTGATTTTCTGCCTGAGGTTTCTCAGAACCCAGGCTCATCTGAATACTTCACTATTGACACAGCAGTTGCAGCATACGTGATTGTCTGGGGACAATATCATGAACCTGCATAAGCTCCCCAAATGTTGTCCGTGATGGTGTGGCTGTTGTTGTGACTGTTTGGGGCTTCACAACAGCTGGAACCATCAGTTCAGTCATCCCGTACTTCACCTCTCTCTCACTGAAGAGGTCGGCTGCATCCCCCCATCCCGTTTGTGTCAGTGTATCACGCCTCATCTGCTTCTGCCGAAAGCTCTCCATGCAGTGCTGTACCATTTTGGAGATTGTGCCCATCACCCAGCCAGGTTCATCATCTTTGCTCAGCTTTCCAAGCTCTGTATTTTCTTCATCATCATCTTTGCCTTCCCCATCCGCCTCATCTTCGGAACTTGCAAGATTGCTCAGACTGTATCCGATAGCATTCAACAACTCCTCAAATGTTGTTTCAGGCTGTTTGGCTGTAGATTGTGCCATTTCAACATTCCTCATGTCTTCCTGCTCTTGCATAATCGCTGTCTCTGCATCTTCAACTCGCTTTCTTTCCACTGCGGTTTCTCTATCCACATAATCCTGAATCCATTTCTCTTTCTTTTCGTTGCTGGGAAAGTGCATTTCCCGTCATTTTTCCGGTGAAAGATTCTTTTTAGATGGTAACCTGCGCAATGCTCCCGACGCTCAGACTTTTTCTGCCTCCAAGCCACTCTTGCCTTTATTTTCTTGATACCGTCGTCATGTGGATTTCTTTGTCGATTTGCCGTATTGGCCTGCTGGAATTGGCGACAGCATTATGTTCGGAGCATTGACCATTGTATCTTGTGTTGACCTTGTTGTTGGGCAACATGTTGGATGTTGCAAGATATGGACCACATACAGGCAAGCTGCGTCTTTTATGTCAAGGTTTGTAGGTTTCATCGTTTGGAACAAAGCAAAATCAGAAGTTTGACCGTCATGTCATTGGGAATAGTCATGCCAATCGTACATTAGGCCTTGATGGTTAACGTGTGATTTACATAACATCCTAGTCATCTCTTGGGTTGAACATCACCAGATGTCCTTTCCATCAAAGAATGTCCTATTTATATCTATCAACAATGAGATATCAGCTGTCATTCATCACGATATATCCCTGTAAACAAACTAATAACATCAGACCGAAATACTCCAAATCGCGGAACCTTTGGAATCCCCTGTAGCTATACCCTGTGCGCCTATACGCAGCCGGATTCAGCTTGAATTGCAAGTCCAAGTTGGCTGTCACTCGTTCCATTTTGACCTGTAGCTAACTATATAATCTTCAGGACTTCCCACTTCTTTTGGTGATCATCTTCCTCACCATTTCACAACAGCATGTCATGGCTCCAGAAATACTTCAAACAAGTGCCATTGAAGCTGAATCGAGCCGAACGACAGGGGCTTCACACAATGTGTCACCCAGTGCGACACAGCAGCAACACAGACACCAGTTAGTTCACCGCAAGTGTGCAATTGTAGCCACCGAAAATATAACCCACGACTGACATCTTACAATGGTACATAACACCCGAAGCAGTAAGAGTAAGAAGCAGCATCAGATCGGATGTGAGTCAATCAATATCTATGTAGACGACAGTCAAGTACCAGTATAACGCACAGGTGGGGTTGGTAGAGAGCTAGGTGACCTATTCATCACTGCACCTAACGGGAAACCTCCATGGTTGACGGTGGCATTTGTCAGCACAGTCCATGAAATTGACCCTCACGATGTTGTCAGTTCTGGGATCTTTGCAGACAAATTTGGTGATAAACCTTCTCGGGAATGGATGAAACAGACTTTAATGACCTTAGAGGAGGCTACAGAGTAGTATCTGGTTGAGGTACCAGCCAAATGTCACTCTAGAAGCAGCAACTAATGTCTTGTAGGTTTTGAACATGTCAGCTACTATGGTAGGACAAGGAGGTCGGGTACAGCTTGAACAGTCCGACTTGCGTCGTGCCTTGAGTATGGCCAAAATGGCGAAGGAAAGGTTGTCACGCACCGCAATTGAGGAAAGGCAACAACTAATCATGAAACCACGTGCCAAAGTCCGAGAACAGAAGCTGCCCTGTGTTGTGTTCCCCGGGCATATCAAGGTGGAGGCTGCGATAATATAACACCCGGCACTGGTTCAAGAAAATCAAATGGATGGCTGTCTTCCTTGCCACAATGGCAGAGCAAAGATTCCACAGACTCACTGTAGACCCAGAGGCACGGCTGCACCTTCACCACACTCAGCGCTATCAAGGCCAGAATGCAACCTGTGCCACCTGATGACTGTGACAAAGCTAAAATGTCATAAAAACAAGGTGAACCACCGGGATATGTGTATATACATACCCCACTTTGGAGCGCTCGATTTGACAATGTTAATCTATATGCCAAGGACGGCATGCACGATAAAGATTTCATTCCAAATTCGCTGACTGATGATGGTCCATCCACAGGTTAGTACACTATTAGCTGCATGGTAACTCAGCTGACAGGCGTTTTGGAGACGACAGCAGCCTCTTGAGGGAACATGACAGCAAAAATGAGAGTTGACCGAAGGGAATGGGATTTTTCTGTATTATTAACATCTACAATTAGTGGGCACTTTGAAGTATATTTTAAAGGGTATATTTATATGCATCATTAAAGAACTATGTGATTAGAAAGGAGAATGTACATGAACAGCACAGAATGGCTGCCACAAGACCATTATTGATATACTTTGCCAAAGTGAATCGTTCCATATTGCAGTTACGCCTGTGCCAAAATGAATGTCAACAGAGAGTCAGGGATTCTAGGTCCTGTAAGTCGTGTAATCAAGACGCAATTTGGTAGTGAATACACATAATGGAAGTGTTGCCACCCTTTATAGGCAAAAGAGAAAGCATCATGCTCCCCACCCCATCTTGAAAATGAGTGTCAACAGAGTGCCAATTATTGTAGGTCTTGTTGGTCCACTAATTATGAAGTAATTTTGTAGTGGTTATACATAACAACAGCTTTGACAACCTGTATACCCAAGAGAGGGAGCGTGACGCTCCCTGCCCCATCTTGATAATGAGTGTCAACGGAGCATCAACGATTTTTGGTCATGTATGTCAGGTAATACAAACACGATTTGGCACTGAGTACACACAATGGAAATGTTGTTATCCTTTATAGGCAAAGAAGAAAGGGACACACTCCATTCCCCAGCAGGAAAATGTGCGTCAAGGGAGTGTCAACGATCTTGGGTCTTTGATCGTGGTTCATTGAAGTGCGCTGTGGCTGTTACAGTCCATATACTCAGTATTGGCCCTTTTTGTAGTCTATATCGCTCGTGACTACTTGGCTGCACATTTGTAAATGAAATGGGTTGTTACTGTTCAGGAGGCTATCGCGGGAATATCATTTACTTATTTGCTCATAGAGGCTGCTAATCACTTGTTTATAGATACGTGCGATTAACCGACACCTAGATCACCCAAGATGCAAGACCATCAATTGTTGACGCTCCATTGACTCTCATTTTCAGGATGGGGCAGGGAGCGTCTCTCCACTTGTTTGCTATATATAGGTTGTCAATACATCAGAAAATGACAATGCAGAACCATAGTCAATATTCTGCAATTAACAGTAGAATATCTGAATGCAACCATAAATAGAAGAATCCGAAATGTAGAACCGTAGATTTGACCCGACATGTCTAGCCCAACCCGGCGAAAACCGTGGGTTGACAGGTACCAGACGGGGCTTGGACCGCGAAGAAGCTGCCGGTCACGATTATCAACGGTTCTGGAACCGGACCAAAGCATCTTTCCGGTCCAAACCTGGACCGCTGGCGGGATCCCCAGACTCTTTGCTAACATTACTTTAATGTTATACTGACTGTCATTGGATGCTCATCAAGTGCATGCGAGAATACATACAATTGTTCTTGGCAGCCAATAATTTGTTTCTATAGATAAACATTTCCATCCAAAAGACTCAAAGCCTTGAAATTTCTGTTCCACAACCACACAGTATATCTGAGTGTGAAATGACATCGGCCTTTTATGTTGAAGCCCGGTTGGCAGGCAATCTACTGCATGTAGATCTCTTCACTGATGATCGATATATTTAGCCTGAATTCATCACCTTTCCTCATCCAGCTCACTCAGGGTGATTTCCATAGCGTACCACGAGGATGTTTCAAAATCTCGATCTTGTTCACCAACTCTTTGCAGAGCGTTATTCAGCAGGATGCATGACCAAATGCAGCGTGACAGTCGTCATTCATCCCAGTTCCTGTTGTGCTTTGACCTATTCATCTATGACTTTTATGACATCACTAATATGAATTTTGTTAGTTAGTATCATCTCTAAATTAGTTCAAGTTTTCTGACTTAACTGTAACCGGCAGGACTATATCGAGGTCATTGGTTGTCTGTTAATGGAATTTAGAGTCTATAACATTGGCATGGCCCAGCCTACGATTGCACAGGCACAGACGAACTATCATGTCTTACAATTTGGTCACGGAAATCAGGTAAACGCTGTCACATAGCAAAATACGTACACATATTGCTTTTCCAAGACATACATTGTCAGAAATGACAATTTGCGAATTCACTCCACCTGCGATGCAGGAGCCCTCATAATTTCGTTGTCTGAATTTGTTTACTATATGTTGATTTGCTGTGGATGCTATATGCATGGGTAAAAACTTACCGGTTCATTAGGCTGTGAATTCTGAATTGTTGGTGAATTGGGCGCTGCGTTGGGTGGGAGATTAGGAATGTGCCTGTGTCTCTGGGGTTTCCACACACCTAACCTCATATGACTACTCCCTTGTCGAGATGTCACCTGTGGCATGTGCAATTATGCAGAGACCCTAACAATGATCTCCACAGGCTCACCAAATGTCATCAGTGCAGATGATGCTGCATCCGCTGGGATTTGAGGTTGAACAACAGGCGAAACCTTCAAGCTGGTCGTCCCCTGCTTCTAATCTCTTCCACAGATGTAGGCGGCTGCATCGCCCCTGCCTGGTTGGGTCAATTTGTCAACCTTCCTCTGCTTCTGCCAAAGTTGCTCCATGTGATGCTGTACTGTTTAGAGAGTGTGCCCGTCACACAGCCAGGTGTGTCATCTTTGCTCACCTTGCTCAGCTATGGATCATCTTCATCATCGTCCTCGTCCTCCCAATCCTGCCTATCATTGAAACTTGCAATATCCCTCAGACTATCTCCAATGGCATTTAACATCTTCTCAAATGTTCTTTCAGGCTTTGTGTTTGTCAATCCTGCCTTTTCATCATTTCTGCTATCTTCCTGTTCCTGCTTGATTGCTCTCTGTGCATCGTTTCGCGTTGTCTCTCCACAGCTATCTCTCTATCCACATGATCTTCGATCCATTTCTCGTTCTCTGCATGGCTTAAAAAGTGCATTTTTCAATATTTCCTCACTGCAAACTTCTTTTTGGATCGCAAGCCGGGCAACGCTGCACGTGATCGGACCCTTTCGGCTCCGTAGCTGCACTTGCTATTGCGTGCTTGTTGACATCATTATATGGAGCGCTATGGCGATTAGCCGTATTCGCTTGCCGGTAGAGGAGTCAGGGTTCTTGTTTGGTACATTGATCATTGTATTTTGTGTTGACTTTGTTGATTGCAGAGATGTTGGATGTTGCAAGGTATGGATAATGTTAGCAACGGTTCCAGTTTTGAACACGGCCGGTTTTATAGGTCTGAGTGGCAACGGCCTTACCCGATCAAAAATCGACGATTTTTCAAGGGAACCATCACATTAAGGCCACAAATATCGATCAGAGAGTCTAGTGTTTGGCCCATAAACGATGTAGCTCCCGACGGCACATCTTTTGGCCATCTCCGATTTTTGATATCTTCTAATCGCAGCAACCAGTAGCCCAACAACCGCGTTTTCGGGCAGAAAATGGCGATAATTTCAAAGCAGCTTGCCGAGTTTTGAAGATATCAAAAATCGGAAACCACGAAAAGATGCGCCGTCTGAAGCTGCATATTTCATATACCAAACACTAAATTATTGGATGAATATTCATGGACATAATTGGGGGAACCGTTTGGCACAAACCTGGACGGAACCGGCTGAGGCTGGGTTTTCTGGGAACCGCTATATCCGAAACGGTCCGACAACAGAACTGTTTCACAACACTGGATATGGACCCCTTGGAGGCAAGCTGCATCGTTTATGTCAAGGTTGGGACACTTAATCAATTTGAACAAAACGAAATATGCATTTTGGCAGTCACTACATTGGGAATGGCAATGCCTACGACACATCATTTCATGATGTTTAGGGTATGTTTGATGTAAGATCCATGGGGTTTCTTGAGATAAACATCAGCAGACGTCCATTCCGTCGAAGAATGGGCTGTTTATATCTCAGAAACACAACACACCAGCTGTCGTACACATTATTTCATCCCTGTAAACCTCCACACAAGATTGGACCGACTTGGTGCAAATCTCAGGATCATTGCAATTTGTGCAACCTGCAGCTATACGCAGCAGGATTCATGTTGCTTTCAATGTGCAAGTTGGTGGTTATGCATTCCATTCTGACTTGCAGCTAACTATATATTCCTCAGGACTTCCCACTTCGTCTAGTGATCATCAACCTCAGAACTTCCCACTCCTTTTCGATATTATCATCTCTTCACTTCCACACAACCAAATCATGGTGTCACAAACACCTCAACTAGGTCCAAGCGGATCGAAACCAGGCAAAATGAGTGGCGCTTCATCCAATACACCACACGATAAGACCCAACTACAACACAGACAGCATTTAGTCCACCGCAATCCTGCAAATGCAGCCACTGACACTATGACCCAGCATGGGCCGTTGAAAATTGTCTGTCAGATCGGAAGCAGCAAAAATCGGACGTAGCGCATTATGAGATGTGAATATAGTCTTATCGAGGCAGACGTCTGTCAAATAATGATATATCACACCGCTGGTGTACACAGAGCCCCGCGTGACCAATACTTAGCTGCCGATGATTGGAAATCTCCAGCATCAACCATGGCATTTTTCAGCACAGCCGGCGAGATTGAACATGATGATGTTGTCAGTGCTATGATCTTCGCGGACAACTTTGGTGATATGCATCCCCTTGAGTGTACAAAACAGGCTTTAACCACCTTATTGGATGCTCTGGAAGTGTATATTGTTGGGGTAATAGCTGAATCTGCTATGTGGATGCAGCAACTAATTTCTTGTAGGTTTTCATCATGTCTGCCACAATGGCAATGTAAGGAGATCGGGTACAGCTAGAACACTCTGACATGCACCTTGCCATGAATATGGCCAAAATGGCCAAGGGATGATTTTTGTACGCCGCGATAGAAGAAAGGCACTAACTGATCAAGAAACCCTCGCCTGAAGTTGGAGAAAAAATTCACCAGGGAGTCGTGGTACATTGTTATAGGAATGTAAAAGTTGCGATGGTTAGAAACCGGGTTATCCTTCGGGACACTCAAATGGAATGCTGACTTCCCTGCAAAAATGGCACAGCAGAGAATTCCCACACGCACTAGACACACAAACGCACAGGTGAACCTCCAACAGAACCACTCGGACAGCTGACAACACCACAGACTCCTCGTTGATTGATAATGCCAGATGCGCCAGCCGGTGACGAGGAGGGAGCTGACTCATCTGCAATCGAATGTGTACTACTCGGATATTTCTCTCTAGATCCTCCCCTTCCCAGCGCTCAATTGTTCATTTTTGATGCATATGCAAGCGAGATGAAGATCTTAATCCAGATTTGCTGACTGATGAAGGAACACCCACTGGTTAGTACACTATCTGCCATGTGGTAATGCAGCTGACATCATCTTTGCAGATGACAGCTGCCTATTGAGCGAACCTGACAGTGAACACGAGGATTTATGAAATGGAACTGGATATTTGAGTGTACTGATATCCCCAATTAGCTGTCACTTTAAAGTTTATTTCACGAAATAAGGTATATGTATTATTAAAGAAAAATGTAGTGATGAAGGAGAAACTACATGAAGACAGTACAAACGCTGCCAAAACACCACTACTGATATACAATGCGAAAATAGATGATTACACATAGTGAATACCCTCATTCCAAAATATGCGTCAACGGAGTGTCGACAATATTTGGTTTTGCAACATTGGTTACCTGCCTGGCAATTGGTTGTGGCGATTCACAAAAGCGGTATTGGCTGGCTTTCAACGCAACAGAGAGAGCAAAACACTCCCTGCCCCATTCTGAAAATATGCGTCAACTGAGGGTCAACAAATTTTGGTCCTGTGAGTCAGGTAAATAAAAAGTGATTCGGTCGTTACTTGACATGATCAAAGTATTGGCCCCCATCATATGGACATGATAAAGCGACACGCTTGCCGCCTCATCTTGCAAATAGGGATCAATGGAGCATCAAGAATTTTTGTGCTCTGAATACGGGTAATCAAAGCGCGATGCATCGGCCATTGTTGATATATGATGTGTTGACAATCTTTCCAGGCTAAAACGCATATACACTCGAAGGTGCAGCATTGTAAATGGAATAGGGTGGTACTCTCCAGCAGGTTGTCGGCCAAATGGTGCTTGCTCATCTCCCTAGTCAAGCTGCCGATTCCTTCTTAATAGAGGTCTGTGATCATGCGCAACTTAAACTACCCAAGATATGAGACCTTGAATCGTTGACGTTCAGTTGACGCTTCTTTTCAAGCTGGGGCAAGGAGTGTTTCTCTTCCTTCTTTGCCTTTGAAGCGGACCAATACCAAAGTTATGACTATCTGCAAACAATAGACATTCAGATTCCCCAGGATGCAGGAAAGAAAGTCAATGATGCTCGGTTGACACTCATTTCCAGGATGGGGCAGGAATTGTGTGCCTCCATCTTTTGAGAATGAAGGCGGACAGAATATCCCAAAAAAACAATGATGTCTCATTGTTTGTGTTTTATGACTGACAGTATGGCATCTGAATGCGATGATTAAAAGAACGACCAGAATTGAAGAACCGGAGATTAGACCCGATGGGTCAAGCCAATGCCAGCGGAATCCGTCGCTTGATGTGTACATATCCGGGCTTGGACCGCGAAGAAGTAGTTGGTGGGGCTCTTGGACTGCTCTGTAACCAAACTCCACTATCTTTCCAGTCCCAACCACCATGGGACCTGGGTTATCTGGACGCATTGCTAATACTCGTGATCACGGAGAATGACCCGGAGGAGGAAACGTGTGGCACTCGGGCCGTATGTATCAAAACTAGTTTATGGATCTGCATGCGGTGAATTGCCAGCAAGAATCACTGTAACGTGATAGGCTGACGTCATTTATCACTGAGATAACATGTGTAGTGGTGGATCCGAAATTGAGCGGCTTGGAAGCTGTTGGATGCAAATGTTTACCAATAGAAACAGTTTATTGGCTACCAATATCGACTTTACCCATTTTGACATACAATTGATAATCATCCAATGACTGTGAGTAGGTCATTAAGGTGAGTGTCAGTGGAGTGTGAACAATTTTTGGTCTTACATTTTCGGTGAACTAAAGGGCTGCATAGTCACATCCTTTCAAAGTGATTGTATTGGTGGTTTTCATAGGCAAAAACCAACGTGACAAGCTCATTGCCCCATCATGGACATGAGTGTCACTGATGTGTCAATGATTTTTGGCCCTGTGAGTTTGATAATCAACACATGACCTCCTCTCGGAGTCCCATCATCAAAGTAATAGCCGCCTTTGATGTCAACTATGTGTAATGGTAGTCATGATTAGGTTCCCGCCAATGGCAAGAGACGTGTCCAGGGCCGGGTAACGGCTACCCTGATATAGACGACTCGCGATCTCCCAAAGCTCGCTAGCGATGATCTTACCTATCAACTACTCGATTATATTACCACTTCCGCGTGTGGAACCGTATCTTCTCAGATACTCTCATACGCGGCGATACACGGATATACGGCATTACACAATTATGGTTCATGATGAATTCAATACGTTTCGGTCACCGGATCTCCCGTTTTTACCTTTTTCGAGGTGTCCCCATAAAACCACGGGTTTCATCCCAAAACATGCCTCCAAAACAGTTTACCAGAACTCAATTGCGGGTCACTGACATTCATGAGAGTGATGACACTCTGCAGGCAGCGGCATCGACAGCCAAACGCACGACTCCAACAGTCTTCCCGGCGGCCGAGATTGACAATGACGATGACGATGACCTCTACGACGTCCTCGGAGGTCAATGAAACAGAGCTAGCCCGATTAACAATGCTAGTGGTGATCACTGTGCCCAAGTCACAGATGAGGATCGTCTGGAGGTGGCGACCCAAAACCTGTTGATGCTGGAAATGCTGCGCGAGAAGCAAGCCCAGTGGAAAGCCGAACAGAGATTCGAATGGGATCAATGGGCGCCAACCTGGGAACGAATGGCTGTCGAATGGGATCAATGGGCTACCGAACGTGCTGATCCCACCGAATGAAGCACCGTAGGCACAAGACCAAACAGTTACATGATGGTTGACCCTGTATGGTACTGCGGCAGTGCAAAAGAGCTGGACAGATTTCGGGATGCATAATGCTCGAATATCAACTCCCACGGCCACCAATTCCCACCCGGTGGACACAGTCACGTCAAATCCGCGATCTCTCTTCTGGACGCCTGCAGTAATCATCCAAACTCGACACCTAGACAGACGGTGATCACAGACCCTTCTGAATGGGCGTGCGACCTATCTGCGGAATGCGACCAATGTCTGCAGAACTTTGATGTCTTTTCGCAAGAGATGGCCAAGGTTTATGGGGATAAGCACCGACGAGGCATGGGGGTGATCACGCCGATGCAGGGATACACAAAACATCCACAAGAATCAGTCAGAGCCTATGCGAATTGTTTGAAAGCTAATTGGAGACAGGCTGGGTGGAATCTACAGAAGCACGAAGAAGTTCTCTACGATATTGCCTTGGCAGGCCTCCCCAACTCTCTCAACAACAAAGCGCGACCACTGACGCCAGCCTGCGGCAGATTCGACACCTTGGACGAATTTTTCGATAAGGCCGCCCCCTTGGAAGTTACACATGTCGAAAACAAGAAGCCACAGCAGCAGCAACAACAGCAGCAGCAACAACAGCAAGAAAAACAGCCTACGGACTCGTCTTACAAAGCCGGCAAATGAGGCTATCGCCCATCCATCTCCCAGTCAGCACACATCACCGGCGGCGGCAAATCCGGCCAATCGGAATCGAACAGACATGCCAAATCACGCGGCGGAGGACAATTGTCAGGCTTGCCGCCAGCATCATGGGTCTCAATGGAAATGTTCGAAGGCCAACGTTCTACCGGCAAATGCTCACAATGCGGAGTTCTGAACCAGAAGGCGAGCTTCTGCCCTTAATCCTCACGAGTAGGTAACCCACCACAGCAGGACCAGATATCAGCTCCATACAGGGACAGAGAACACCAAATTAAACCACAGAAGTCCTTCGATAATCAACAGCCGAAAAACTGATCGGCCACTCTCGGCATCTGGCCCGACGGGAGAGGTTCCACAAGGTAGAATTAGGGTTGGCGAGGTTGGCAATGCAGACTGTGATGGCGACGATGGACAGCATCCAACCGCATCGAATCGCTTTGAAGTCAAGGTAGTTGTTGGAGAGCCCAAAAGCTCTCATGTCAAGTCACTACTTATGCGGCATGTCCAGACTGGACACATTCCATATTATCGATGAGGTTTTCACCAGAGATGGATGTGGGGAAATGCAACGCATGCGTGCTCTCATCGATGGCGGCGCGACAAGCTTCTTTATGGCACCTAGACCCTGAAAACGGCCTGGTCTGATGGATGAACCAGCATACGTCACCACTCTAGGCCTCAATGGCCAAGTAATGGCTCACGCATACGACAGTCGAAAAACGGCGTTCACAATTCAGTATGTGCAGCACTCATCACCATTTCGAGAATCGGAGGTGCTAGTTGTGCCCATGCCGGCTTACGACTTGCTTTTGGGAATGCCTTGGGTCCAGTCCAGGAAGCCCGATGTTGATTGGCAACGCGGTCAACATAGGGCTCTGCAAACCCTAGGGGGAGCGGATGTGGTGGCAGTGGACCGGGTAGATCATCAGGAATGCCCCGGGAATGTACCAGAATCCACGGCTAGGCAGGAGGCGTGTTCCGAAGGAGGTGCCGGTATCCCAGATATTCAAATACTCGGAGCAACTGCCATTGAGGATCGACAGGCCACTGAGCAGGTCGTCGGGACATTCTTCCTGTGAGTAGGAGATTGTACAGGGCTGCTGGCTGCGACCGTAGAAGGCATCACTGATGGTGAGTGAGATTGGCACCAGGCGCTGGACGGGCGAGCGGAGAGCAACGGACGCAATGGTCCGAAAGATGTTCCCAAGGGCATTGTCGTGTAAACGTTGCCGGCTCGGCAAGACACAAAGGGAGTACTGGTCAGCTGGGCTTGGCCCTATTCTTGCGAAACGTTTTGAATCCGGGCTCCTGGATCTTCCTCCTTACCGGTACATATCTTCTATGAATCGAGAACTAACGGGTGCAGATGGCGCCGGCACAACGACAAAGATGGTGCCCACAGATGATAGAGGACATATTCCGGCTACATACGGAGAATTCATGGAGGTCTTCAGCAAAGTTCTGGCGGAGACACTCCCTCCTTATCGGTCAACCGACCATGCAATTGACCTGGAGCCCGGCTATACCTCGTCATATAGGGGGTTTTACAACGTATCAGAGTTTGAGTTGAGGACGTTAGAGGCTTACATCGAGGCAAACCTAGCCAATGCGTTTATTCAGCGATCATCATCGCCGGCAGCAGCGCCAATCCTTTTTGCAATGAACAAGGACGGACAGTTAGGGCTGTGTGTGGACTACCGCGCGCTCAATCTGGCGACGGTGAACAATCGGTATCCCCTTCCTTCAACCTCAGAGATGCTTCACCGTGTTCGGGAGGCAAGGATAATCACAAAACCGGACATCCGCGGTGCCAATATCTTCATCCGAATCAAGGGAGCCTACGAATGCAAGACATCTTTTCGAACGCATTACGGGCGATTCGAGTACTGGGTAATGCCATTCGGCCTAACAATGGCACCAGCTATGTTCCAGTCTTGAATCGATGACTGCCTACGGCCATACATTGACGACTTCGCGCTATGCTACCTCAACAACAAACTCATCCATTCAACAAATGAGAAGGAGGATGAAGAGCATGTGTGCCAAGTGCTGCAGGGACTTAAGGAATTCCGCCTCTATTGCAAAGCTGAAAAGTGCCGACTTCGAGTTTCGGAAGTCGGTTTTCTGGGGTTTGTTGTCACTTCTGAGCGAGTCGGCATGGAATCAGACCGCATCTCCACAATCGACGACTGGCTGACACCAAAGTCAATTAGAGATGTCCAGGTGCTCCTCGAATTCACGAACTTCTCGCGAAGGTTCATCCGGAACTGTGGCAAGGTGACTCTTTCACCCTCAGAACTACCAAAGAAGACAGATAAGGCTGGCGTGCCACCGAAAGGCAAACCTCGACACCAGAAGTCAGAAGACTGTGGGAAAGTCAAATTGGAAAGGACGCGGCAAGCCGAATTGGCATTGTGAGAACTGAAAAGGACCTTGACCGACGCACAAATCCTACAGCATGTCAATCTGGCCAAGCCGATCATTCTCCAAAGGGACGCGAGTGGATTCGCAATTACGTGCATTCCCAATCAGTACGATGTTTTTGGGGTTCTCAGGCCAGTCGATTTCTACACCTGGAAGTGCTCTCCAGCAGAACAGAATTACGACACTTATGATTATGAGCTATTGGCCATTGTGGAAGCAACAATACAGTGGCGGCATTATCTCAAGGGCGCCAATTACAAGGTCTTAATCAGGTGTGGTCACAAGAATCACGAATACTTCCAGACATCCAAAGTACTCTCCAGAAGACGAGCCAGGTGGTCGGAAATTCTTTCGGCTTAGTACTTTGTCATCGAGCACCTGGACGGCTGCAAGAACCCAGCCCATGGCCCATCCAGACGGGCTGAATACGGGATCGGCTACGAAAGGCCTGTGGCACGTCTATTGGGAACCGTCTGAGTGGAAACATACGACAAGCTCATGACAGCAATTATCTCGGCCCATGGTTCCAATCCTGTTGCTGTAGACGTGTCGGCGAAGATTGTTGACCGACCAATGATATGTGGCTCAGATACAGCCAAAGAGGAGACCCAATGGAAAGTCGTCGCGGGAGTCTTGTCTTACGAGGGGAGGACATGTGTTCCAGAGACCAATTCTCTGCGTGGAAGAGTGTTAAGTCTATTCCATGACAACTCTGTGTCCAGTCATTTTGGAGCTCTCAAGACAACTGAGCTGGTATCTTGGGATTTCTGCTGGCCAGCGATGGACTCGCGTGTATGTAAGTATGTCAGCGGCTGCGAAGTATGCCACCGAATCAAAGCACCTCGGCACACCAGGCACGGGATCAACACGCCCTTTGAGACACCATCACGGCCATGGGAAGGGATCACGATGGACTTTGTCACAGACTTGCCAGAGTCAACGGCATGGGGCTACACCAGGATTCTCGTTATCGTGGACCGACTGACAAAGATGGCAATCTACTTACCATGTGGAAAGGATATTGACTCGCCGGAATTGGCGCGGCTCTTCTTTGGGCAGGTCATCTGCATGCGAGGCGCCCCCGACAACATAGTTACAAACTGCGGCACCCAGTTTACAAGCCGATTCTGGAAACAGGCATGGTCTCACTTGAGTACAGACCATCGGCTCTCGACAGCCTTCCATCCCCAGCTGGATGGGCAGACGGAGCGGCAAAACCAGACAATGAAGCAGTATCTCCGGGATCTTTGCAATTAAGAGCAGGACAATTGGCTCGAACACTTGCCGCTAACCGAATTCGTTTACGATAACGCAATACACGCGTCTGCAAGGATCACTCCGTTCTGGCCGAATTTCCACTACCATCTGGTGATGCAGTTCAAGGCCCCGAAGCAACCATCTACCCTGAATTCGGAAATCCAAGCTGACACTTTCGCAGCTGGCTTGAAGGAGACTCACCAAACCCTCCGAAAGAACTCGCAGGAGGCTCAAGCCAATGAGACGAAATACGCCAGCGGCAATGAGGTTGTTTTCGGGGTTGGAGATAAGGTCTGGCTCTCAATGCGGCACTTCCGGACGACATGACCATCAACGCAGTTGGATTAGAAATGGACACGACCGTGCACGGTGAGTAAGGTCATCAATAGGAATGCTTACAAATCAGACCTTCCATATGCAATCCAGAAGCACAACATTTCCCACCTCTCCTTGCTCGACCGCGATAAACCTCCCTCTGCCGGCCAGCAGCCATCTGAATCACAGCCGACGGTGGTCGAGAACTCTGAGGAATGGGAAGTTGACCGGATCCTCGAATCTAAACAACCTGACCGGAAGCTCCATTATGTTGTACACTCGCCGGATTACAGATATGTACGGACTAGGTGAGAGCCTGCAGAGAATCTCGTGAATGCGCAGGAATTGTTCAATGATTTTCACCAAGAGGGTCAAGGGAAGCCTCGATGAATATTGGACTCGGAGGAGTGGGATTGGATGTTTTTCCATGAGGGTTTCACATTGCTTCCTTTCCTATGGATCTCGGCCCAGTACAGATGGTGTCGGCACGTGTTTTTACCACCTCCAGTGACAAGTCAAGTGGATGTGGAGTTTCCCTGTGCACCGAATGCGCCGTAAGGCTGCTCATAAGGCACTGGCCAGTTGGGGAACTTATTACGTTGTGCAGAGGCGTACGCATTGGTTTTGTTTCTTTTTGTGTGGTTTCTCTTCTTATATATACATATGTGGCAGTCCAGGGGGTCTGCTCCTAAAGGGGGGGATGATGTAATGGCAGTCATGATTAGGTACTTGCCAATGGCACGAGACGTGTCCAGGGCCAGGTAACCGACAACCATATATAGACGACTCGCGATCTCTCCTAAATCGCTAGCGATACTCTTACCTATCAACTACTCTATTATATTACCACATCCACGTGTGCAATTGTATCTTCTCATATACTCTCATACGCGGCCATATACAGATATACGGCCTTACACTATGCCAGCAACGACATCAGTACAATGCCGTAACAATGAGCCTCATCGGAGCATCAATGATTACTGTTCTTGCCTGTTGGAGTCTCAACCTGCCGTCCAACATCATTGACCTATGATCAAAGCACTGACTGCATATGGCAGCAAAAATGATATTGACCACATTGCTACCATCTCCTTATAATGAGCGTCAACGGAGCGTCAACGATTCCTGGTGATCCATCTTCCATAATCAATTTGCGAAGAAATGTCATCAATCCACAACAATTGTATCGGCGGCTTTCATGGGCAACAATGCTATGTAAGATATCCTTTCTACCACCCGAAAATGACCATCATGGAAGCGTCAACGATTTCTGTGCTTGCATCTTTCATACTCACTGCACTGTGCATTGCCATTGACCCATAATCAGTCTATCGGCCACCTCTATGGGCAAAAATGCTAGCGACAATCTCGCTACCACCTGCTGATAGTAAGTGTCAATGCAGCATCAACGATTTTTGGCTTGCATCATGCAAAATACAAGGCGTATTGAACTGCATCATCCCATAGTCAATCAATTCACTGCCTTCATGTGTGAACATCGTAGTGACAATATCGCGTCCGCCTCCTACAGTTGCGCACCCAGGGAGTGTCAACCATTTTGTTGTGGGCTTAGTATGCTACCCAGCAATCACCTGCATTGAATTGTGACTAAATATGGTTTTATGTGGTCAGTGTTTTCAATATGTCCTTGTATACAACTTCACAACTATGCAAGCAATATCTCACAGATCTGACTTCTTTTGCTTATAGCTCTAGCGTCAATATTGAAAAACCCACATTCTGCTTTACAACAATGCGACTGTTGGCAGTCTCTCGAGTCGGATTACCTATCAATAGTATTCCCACCGCGATCTCAGATTCAAATATCTTTCAATAACTCATAACTATGGGTTAGGACCTCTTCCATGAATGTAGCCGTCTTTATTCGTCATTTGAGGAACCTGACTTTGGAAATCATCTTCAATGCGGGATGTACTGCGATGAAAGTAGGCTCGAAATGTCATATTGGTTGGAATAAATTTTCACATGCTACTTCGTGGCAATACAACTTCCACTGCAGAATTCCGCAGAACGGTAGCACTGGAATAATATGTATCATTTGTCATCAAGTTCTGCACCATCTGTCGGAACATGAGACCAGCTCAATCGAGAAGCCCCTGATACCATCAGCTCATATTGCAAAGTTCAATGTATTGACAGTATCAGAAGTTACTGAACTGACTAGTTCAATGGTCGATGAAACAGCTGTGGCCATCCTAAGGGGAGAAGGCAGTTGAGGAATTTCAATACTAAGTGTGCAATGGAACTTCATATTGGACAGTCCAGTTTGATCTTTACTAACTCAATTGACAGACAAAACACTCGAAGCTGGCAGCGAAGGACTATGACACGTCCAAATTTCACCATGACACATGCAATCGCTGTTTGATTCTAGGCTGTGTTTTAGCTCATGATCCATGGAAAGCTATGTCACATCTCGAGCTACGATTGTCTTGTATTCTATTACATAGTGACATACGGCCGCCCACCACCGCCACCCTTCTCAACAGTGGTTGAAGAAATCCTCATTGACCGTCAATGCGATTATGAAGCAGTTGCGGTCCCGAAATACAGTTAGTTTAGCATTGGACGGGTGGACACCAATGACCAAATTAACCACAACATCGGCCATTGCTTACCATATGGTTCAAAATTGGGCAGTGCCAGAGGAACAACTCAATTCTGATGAGGTTGGTTGCATATTCTTCTTCCGTTCTGAATGCTAATTAAAAATAATTGCTCAAGGCCCACCATACTGGAGCAAGGGTTGCCGTTCGTTTGTGGGACATTCTTGATCGTTTTGAGCTTGCCGATGGCCGTTTGATTGGCATCGCGACTCGTAATCCTTCCTGTAGTTTCTCGATGAATCGTGAACTACAATCAATCCTTGAGGCCCCCGCAATTCACTGGCCAGCATTGAGGCACCACAATCCATGCATGGCGCACGTCATACCACTGGCTGTATGTGCATTCAGGAGCAGTCTCAGTGTGAAAGTCTGCACCAAGTGTTCGAAAGCCGACGCGCGTGATCAGCAATTTAAACAGAATGAAAGCATTGTCCTTGGGAAGAGTCAAAGAATTCGAAATGCGGGCAATGCTAGAATCCACAAACTCTCAGCCTTGAGACCAGGTTTAGCCAAGATAATTGAGAAAGTATTCATTTCAAAATATATTGAAAGTCCTGAAACCAACCTTCATATTGCAGAGGATGCTTGCTGTATTGATTACAGTGAAACCTGGTTGTTGAAAGAAGTTCTTTGATTGTCCAAATGCCAAAGTGCCCATCCCGGCACTACCCATCGTCGATGTCAAGACACATTGGAATTCGACACTGGAGTTGCTTTAGTGAGCCTACCAATTACAAGAATTCACCCGTGAATGGCTCCAAAATCTCTCCTACTGTGAATACTTGCCACTCTTCAGAACACAGGCTGAATGGACAATTGACAAGTAGGTCATGGAGGTTTTGAGGACAATCCGATACATGACCCTTTGGATGTCGAAGAGACATATGGTCAAATTGGATCACTTTACCACTGTCTACAGTGCCATGTTCAACCATATGGATGGCGTTATGCTAGCCTTACCTAACAAGGAGACTCCCCGGAATAAAAACATGTACTTCTCAGTGTGGTTAGCACGACATGAGCTCTCCAAATATAGTGCTGATGTGCCTCCAACGACAGGTATGCTTTGCATTTCAGCACATATGATCCATTGATTCCACAAGTTGGGATCGTATAGGAACTGGGACGAGCGAATAGATATTAATCCTGAGGAAGAGACTCTGTATACAACAATATCCCAACAGGCATTTCCGAAGTATGAGTAGAATGAATACTGTGTCAAATATAGATGTGTGCTGGTCATTGGTCCCAACAGCATACCAAGAAACAATGTCTCCTCCTCCACACTCGCTTCACGATCCGGTCAATCTTCCATTCATCAATATGATTTTCGCAGTGATGATGAAGAATGCGTAACACGTGAAATTGTGGCTGAAATGGCAACCGGACGGAGTTACCATGATGCATGCTTATTCACCGCTGCCCTGCACCATTTGCACTCACCGCCTGGATCTCCGAATAACTAGCGACAAGTCAATCCAAATCTCAATGCTTATGTTACAGGGGTTCTTGATCCCAATACTCAATACAACATTGATTGAATTAACTACAGCCGCCGATCTAAGAGACTCCTTTATTCCCCGTCTTATCCTCAGGCTCAACCTCTTGACCCTCTTCAGGAGCAGAACAATTTATTCACCTCCAGGAATTGTAGGAACCATGGTGTGTGAAGATTTTGCCTCTCCCGGGAACAAATAAATGTCGGAAAATTCCTCGAATGGTAACATCCCTGTTGAGAGGTACCGCTCCAACAAATGCCCGATACCGTCCATATGCATATAGTTTATGACGATGCCGAAGACATGGGTTCAACGTTGCTGTTCTCAAGAGAAGATTAGATGTCTGAAGAACTCAAGTTTCTTCTGGAGAGCGTATTCAGATTCTGTCAATCTGATCCCAGACATATCGAGCCAGGTCACAGTTTAGTAGTAAAGAAGTAATTTTGAGGGTAATATACTACATACAATTCTAAATAATATTTTTAGAACTTCTTCGGTGTAGTTGAGTGTTGACTGCAGATTGCTGTTTGCCTCTGGTCATCACATTGCAGGAACGATGCTGTCTCTTTATAGTTGTCTTTGAGGGTTTGGCGAGCAGTATTTTAATCGGATATCTACAATTATTTCGATCGCATAATCGAGGTCACACAATGCTAGCACCCAATGATATCACGTCATGCCTCCTGATAGGTAATCGTGCTCAAGCAATGTGATATCATACCTTACCCTCCTGATGAGAATCACGCGGCCCATTGGGTGGCAACAAGTCAGACGATGTGAGAGACAGAACATGCACTTAGACATCTCATATTCCGTTTGCTTCGGTAGTGGGAACAGTAGCAGATAATCAATCGGTCAGTATTCATTGAAAATTATATCTCACCTTGAAGGTCAATTGCCTTGGATAATAGATTTGATGGGCTTCCAAGCGATACTATGCCATGGTAGAACATCATGCGTCAACTCGTATTAATTTCGAGTCTGACATTGCAATGCATACTAACTCAAACCAATGAGCAGGGTAGCTTTAGGCCTCTTGTCAGAATGCAACATCATAATTCCCTCAGTCACTTCATGCTTAGACCGAGACCATTTACTTTGGCCTGGAAGTATCTTGGTGGTTCTTATCACCTATGTGGAGAAGACAGAAGTGCCGTGTCCTCACATATTGACTATCGACTGCCATGTATGTGAATGTTAATCCGTCAGACATGTCCCCCCAGCTTGCAGGTAGCGAGTGTGGTTGAACACTTTGGGCATCGCTGAACCTAGTTTCCCTGCTGAGGTTGCATTGTAACTTCATCTTGGATCAAACCGCTAAGCAGCATTCTTCTGCTTATTCAATCGACATGCGACTCCAGTGTAATCCAGCTAAAGACCACTAGGCTGGCTGACTTGCATTGTCAAGAATAGGTGTTATGCATATCACGTGACTGAACTGAGAGTACTCCATGGCATGTGTTTATTTACAAATGCAGGTCCCATTATCGCTGCGAAGGTAGAACCCGTATCAGATTACCATTCCGACACGATGGAGTTTGGCAGTCAATTTTGGTCACCAGATGTCACGTACAGGTGGCGCCAAAATGAGGAATAGCACTCCCAGTATGCTGATCTCTCTGATGTGGCACGTGACATGATATCTATCTTACCGCATGGTGTCGGAGTGGACACCAGTTGTTTGCATGTGTGAAATGTTATCGGCCAAAGTCAGTCGAAAACCACAGCCGAGACCCCTTGTGCAGCAGTCATTGTAAGGCAGTTTGCTTGATCCAATAATGGGATATTGGCAGGCGATGAACCAGCAATGGATACAACGTACACAGAAAATGACCAGGAAATCAACAGAGAGGCAGAGGAAAGGAAATTGCACAGAATGGCCAAGATCCACAACTTTTTGGAAATGTGGCAGAGCAGTGAAAACCTACATGCTACACAGAAAGAATGATGTGCTTGAACCAAGCAGAGGACAGCCCTGGGAGACATTTCGGACACGGAAGAGATTGTCGAAGCATCCTGGTGACTCTCTCAACATGATGGCGTGGCTGCATGTATGTTGTCATATAGATCACCTTCACTACCAGCTTTGTCTGCAAAGGACCTCCCAGGAAGATGAACTCTGATATCAGGTGTCCACAGAATCAGAAGAATAGACTGTCATCCAGTCAGATGTGATTTGCATACCACACCTGAAAGCAGTGCGGACACTGACAATTGGCTACACTGGAATTGCAACTTGGATGATTCAATTGATAGTGGAAAGAATTGTGTAGCGGGCTTGGATCGGATATGAAGCATGACATTGGCATCGACCTTCCGGAAAGCACAGAGCAGTGCAACAAAAGTGCCGCACCATACATTCCCAGATTGATTTGGCCAATACAGAAGTCAAAGTGATTTGCTGCAAAGGTGTTAGTGACAGTCAATACAAGGAAATGAGGAGGAATAACGGAATGAAAAATCACTATGACAGAATGCAACAATATGTTTCACCAGCTGCTGTATCTAGCTTGATCGAGAGATTCATTTAGAGATATCTTATGGGTGAATGGTGAGCAGTGAGTTGTGAATATTAGTTGATAAACAGATGAATAGCAGGCGCAATGATTCTTTTTGCAAGATATAAAAATTTCAATAGTATGAAAGCAAACAGAGCCGGAATGGTACTGGGCTTGGCTTTGCCACAGGACCGCATCTCAATTTGTTTGAAAGACAACCACTATGTTCAAAACATTAAGAAAACAATTCTTGATGGCAGTGGATTGTGAATGGACAATTGAGTACAATGCGAGTGAACTGAGCATCAATGACTTTCGAGCTTGTAAGTATGATAATTTGATAGCGATTTGGTCGCTGTTAGGCTTAACTGACATATTGGCAGCATTTATTGGGAATGGAGACGGCAACACGGTCACTGCCCCATTCTGAGAAGGAGCGTCAACGGAGCATCAACAATCTTTAGCTTTGCATCTTGTGTATTCTAAGTTCGTATTATTTGCAGACATCCATTGATATGATATTTGCAGTGTTTAGGGGCAAAAACAACAACATCACGCACCCTGTTGCATTCTGAAAACGACAGTCAACAGAGCCTCAATGATGTTTGGTCATGCAAATGTGGTATTCAGGGCGTTGCGTGGATACTCGAGCACATGACGAATCTATTGACCGCCTAGATAGACCAATGTACAATGTATCAATTGAACAACACAGATTCCACAGCAATCGATATTGCAAACTGTAAAACATGCAAACACAAATCATTGGCTGTTGAATACAACATTTTGGTAAGACACTGTTATCCAACTGCAAAAACTAGAGCCCTATATAAATCAATAGATGGACCCACTGGGCGACCTGCCAACAACCCGCCCAATTCAGACAGATTGGAAGATTTCCATCAAACTGTACATGTGTTAAGGGTTTGAGTGTATTGACACCGCCGACCACCAATTTGGCAACGGTTCGGTGTGGACCCAGACCTGTACACCAAGTCCTGGTCCGGAACTGTTTCTAACACAAAGTCAACCCACAGATGCACTTGGAGGCTGTAATCAAGTTAAATTGCAGAGGAAGCAGGAGGCATTGAGTGAGTCGACTAGGAGATGCTCGCTGAGGCCGTGATTGAGCAAGTTTGAAGATGAACTTGGAGTCCTTGATTGTGTGAGATTGCAGGAGTACTTGGAGGATTGCGGGGTACTACAACTCTATTCAATAGTGTGTTCCAGTAACCTGGAATGTGGGAATGGCACAAGAAGACATTACCTTCAATCTTGCATGGATAGCCAGGTGATGTCACTAGATCACAAAGGTGGCATGCTGGATGCTGAAGATTCAATGTGGTGTCAACTTGTAAACGTGACAATCAGGGGAAGAGTGACACAATTGGTGCATGCTGTATTCGCCGGATGCAGAACTCAGTGTATGGGGTAGTCAGTGTATAGTTTACTCAGTGAACACTCATACTCAGGGCATGGAGAGATAGGGCGGGATGATGTTATTTTGTGTTCCACAATGATGGTAGAGTTGTGGACAAGAATGAGAAATGGGGGATCAAGATGGGAACGATATGGAGGATTTGAGCAGATATGATAAATCAGACGTACGACCTGCCTGATTTGGATTAGAAGCCCTCACATCTGTGATCTTTGCTGCCTTATTGTGAGCTGTACCTGTCATTTCGAGAACAGTATGTTCACCGACACACATAATTCCATGAATTCCCACTCTCTCATGATGATTTATCCCATCTCCCCTTAGCATTCTTGTTGTTGTTCTCAACTCTACCATCAGCTAGGCACAAGAGCTTATGTCATCCCCCTCGAGTGATAGGATGATAATTTGGTATCACCGAGTTGAGCATACACCTAGAGCTGCCAAACCCACGCATCGCATACACTGAGTATAGCTTACACTGAGTACTACCAACTCTCATCTCTGCACACTCTGTGTACTGCATTCACCGAGTACTGCAAACATCCAGTACTGCATCCACCACGTACTGTGTACACCAAGTACTTGGAACAACCCATGATCGATTGTCCTGCTTCCGGCCAGTCTCTCATCATTCATGTCTTGGTGGACCTTTTGTGATCAACTCTCCACATTCCCAAAATCTGAAGTTTACTAATGAATTGTGCCTCAGTACTCATCAAGCCTCCCTCCTGATGCATGGTCTCCAGATTGACCACCTCCAAGTTGCCCTCCAATGTTGATCAATCATGGCCTGCAAGTGCATCTGCTAACCTGCTCTATCAGAGCTTCCAAGCATGTCTCCAATGTTAACACCTTCACAGTGTGGTGAAACAGTGGAGATAGAAGGTAGAGAGCTCATTATCAACACTCCACCCCACCTCTCATGGAATCTCAAGCCAATCCATCAGGCAGAGAGGTTCCGTGTTGAGGAGCGTAGCAACTGTACAAGAGGATATTAACAGGTACTCGGCCGTGGTAGAATGCACACATATTGTGTAGATTTATGAAGGCTTGGCAAGAGTGGGTGGGACTAGGAGCTAGGAAGGATAAAGTATGTATTTGGTATGATGAGATGATGTATATCGACCCTAGGGTCTCCAAATTATATACTATCTGTATCTCTGTATGCCCCCTCTATAACTCAGTCTCTCTCCGTTAACCATGTATCACCATATCCACCTCCTTCCTTCCCTCTGCCAAACCTAATGGCGGAGGTGGTAAGAACAGAATATTCCCACCACAACAGGTTCCAAGTGAATCGCTATATTCGGTCAGACAGGGTTCCAGGAGCTCCTCCACATCCGCTCGAGCACTGTCTGCAGCCATATTTTCTGTGTAGTTGATATATAGAGAGACTTAGATGTGTTACATGGCAAGTGATGACATAGCGAATCCTGTTGTAGTGACAAAGACAAACAGAACAGACAACTTGACACAGGATGCCGTGTGAATACAGCACCACGTCTCAACCAGTGCCGCACATTGCTCCCAGCTGCTCTCAAAGTCTCCCACTGACCTGAATAGAGGTCACATATGTTACAGAATATTACAATCCAGTAAGTCCAACATCGGAGTATCCTGAATGCACCTTTATCACTGCAGGTCCTTTCAGGAGGACCTGAGATTACTCATGCACAGACTGAGAGCACAATGCTTCGCTCGAGAGAGTCCTGGAAGCATCCGGAAGTACAGAGAAGCACAGGTGAGGTCGACCAGTGTGTCTGGAAGGTTTGCTTATGGTTTCAGGACCAATTTAAATTTAGCTGTTGAAAAAGAGTCTGTTAATTCTGTTACTGTTGAGTCGGCAGGCTTTGGAGTATCACTGTGTCATGGCTCATGTATGTCTTGACATTGTGCCCTTTCCTTTTACGATGAAAGCATTGCTGCTGCATCATCTCATGTCTATCCTGTTCTCCCTGATCCGTCTTTACCCCATGGCCGCCTTTCCTGCCTTTCGCACTGTTCATTGCAAACAGCAGACCAGGTGGAGGAAGCAGATTCTTCATGATAATTGCAGCATGCTTGTGGGAAACTTTGGTGACGATCGCATCAGACATGGTGCTTAGCATGTTATTCTGGGGCATCATCACTGTCAGAAAGACAGTCCGCGTGTCAAACATTTGCAATCCATGCACGAGGTGGAAGATATGTCCTTGGTCACTGATCATCATAATGTTCGGAGAATTTATGTTGGTATTACCATTGTCAGTCTCAGTAATCGATGTTGCTGTCCGTCTAGCTGACAGATTTTGATCCTTCATCGTCCGATCAATCCAAAATGTGTAGTTTCAACACTGCTGCTCTTCCTGAAATTGAAGATTCAATGGTCTTCTCTTGTCTCAATGATGTTGGGCTCCAACTTTGACTTTGAGGTTGATGGAGGTTTTTTTCAAAGTGTCTTCGAATCATCGATGAGAATTCATCCCATCCTAATCCACTCCTCCATGGCTAGCCCCGTAGTCAATCTGACCACACTGCTGCAATTTCCCAGATACTGGGAGTTGACTGCTCTGTGGCAGTCACATTTGCAGCTGATGCTTTCGGCTTGTCATCATTTTATCTGTTGATACCATACACTGGCATCTTCCTGAGAAGTAGGGCCATCATGACTGCCCATTTTACATAGTTCATGCCATTGAACCTGGTGATGGTGATTGTTGTTGAACTTAGCCTGCACAATCTAATATCAGCATTCTCTATTATCTTTGTCGCTCAGACAGTGCAGCAGATCTCCAGCAGCTCCCATCAGAAAATGGTGAGATCAGGGGTGATTACTTGACTTATGGATATGCATCTCCATGATGATGTGAACGTCTGTGGGACATAAAGAGTGAATCTGTTGATGATTGTTTCCCATTGAAACTCAGGAACTCAGAACACGTTGTATGGTGGCCAATGCTCAAGTTGATGAGTGCATGTTGGCAGGGGCAATCTCAGGTTGATTGTATTCTAAATTGGCAATTGCCGCATTGACATGGGATTTTTCAATGAATAATCACTCTGCGTACAAAAGTGGCAAGTCGAGTCATAATCATTGGCATAGTCTTATCTGTACTTCCAATGCCCTCAGAAATGTTTTGAATCAGAATAATACATTTACTTCTGCGAACGTGTGAATACATGGATACCCTCAAGCGACCAAGTATTTCACTTTATGATAGAAGTTTGTCTCAAGAATGAAACTACTTGTGACTTTTCACCATGGAGTATACTCTTGCAATTTGTCATTGGAGATTATTTGTTTCAATCTGACAATGACAAATGGAATAGTGTAGGTAGCTGTTCCTGAGTCAATACATAGTGTATTATTTGTGAAATTTTTGATATGCACCAAATTATAATTTTTTTTAAGTATGTCAAAGAGTAATATTGTAATTTCAAGAAACACTGCATAAAATGATATTCAGTCAGACATAGTACTCTTACTTGTGATAACAACTTCGACTGGAGAGTCAAAAATTTTTACACTAGGATATGTATATTTATAATGTACAATCTAGTCTGGAATCATGAAAACTAACATAGACATAAAAGGCAATAAGGTTGTGATATATCAGATCAATGTAAGATAATTTGAAACCAATACCCAACCTTCCTTGGAACGGTAGCTTATTCCAAGAGTCAGTTCAACAGTGCACAGATCGGGTAGGAACCTCCAAATGTAGGATGTATTCTCAGGTACTCATCAAGTCTTTCCAGCCAAGCTGAAGTTATTTTGAAGTTACGTCGGTAAATTAATAATATAGCAAAATATAGCAATTTAGATAGTCCTGTTTCACACCTGCTAAGTCTACGTATCAGGATGTTCAATATACCCCTGATTTGATGCTATGACTTCGAATTCTACTTGGTGTCACATTATATTCTGTTCTTCGATCTCAAAATCATTGTTGATTTGATATTAGTGTTCTTTCATCACAATAGGATTTGCTATAGTATGATATTACATGTATCCAATGTCAACATCTAACTATACATGCACAGATTGTTGACCATGCTACTAAAGCGGTTGAACTGTACTCAGTAGTATGTATGCAGCTGGCACTGCACCATGTCAAGAGGAATACTCCTAAATACCAACTGGCACAGATGAGAAGGTTTACTAAGAGATTATCCTGGCAGCAGTTGCAGATAGATATTGACCAAATTGAGACATACACTTGGCAGGTGAGGAAGAGTAAATATGAAGGTGTATTTCATACAGTGCTGGCAGCACTTGTAGATGGAAAATGAGCAAACTTATAGATACATTTCCAGGTGGGGATGAAGTAAATTTCAAGGTAAACCATGATATATGGTAGATGCACTTGGACATTGCAATTGTAAGATTCGATTAAAGTTGAATACTGGGTAAACACAAATCTCTTCAGGCTTGTCGGAACAACTGGATGTGGAGTTGAACTTCAGCCTTGTGCAGGATACATTTGCATGCCAGAACATACTGTGTAGGGGTTCTCCTGTGGCAGCAGTATAGACATATGCGAGATCATGGCCAATACAAGAGAGATTACATGACCAAAGTACATAACAGTGATTTACAAAACTATGCTGTGCTGTCAGTCATGTCCTTATTAGCAGGATTACACATGACACCAAGCCCAATCAATCAGAGTGCAGAAGGACAGCTCGAGTGGATTCAATTACGATGATGCAGTAATGACACAATGACTGCGATGTAGAAAACGAAAGTTGTCAGTGGTGCATATAATTATTTGCCACACCAACAAAATCCTACAAAGCGCGATGACACACAGTTCACTTGCAATTATCAAGCATCACTTCTCAAGCAAATGTCATGCAATATGCCATTACACAGAATGTACCAACCAAGCTCCTCAGTTGTGGAAACAGTTCAGGTTAGTTCCCGCTCAGTGAATAGTCGAGACATCATCACCCAGTCCATCAAAGAATACTTATATTCCCGCATGACAGGACATTTGAATTGACTCTGCTCATTCGTTGGTGTTAGTATTGATCGAAACAACACCGCATTCCTGTCATATAGGAAAATTGGGGTAGTATGAATTGGTCACAGATGTATTCTCCGATGCAATTGCTGAATACCCAGATTGTAGTCAGACATGAATATAATCGCAATATCCAGTGTTAGGCTATATGCCAGCAGATATTCGTACCACTGAAAAAACAATAGCGTGATGTCCAGGTTGAAGATATGAGCTGTCATTGTTGTGCATTAGATATGTTGTCTGAGGATGTCCCCAGTCAGGAGCATAGTACTTGAAACCACCCAAAGACAAGAACGATAACATAGAGGGAATTCATGGCTACATCAACAGGACATAACCCGAGATCAAGCAAGGTATTCCTGACAAGGTGTGGAGCAATCATACTGTCATAGCCAGAATTCTGATGGGGACTATCGTGAGGACTGGAACATACACTGTGCACATTGTTCCACCAATGAACAGAATCAAGCTCTAGCAGCAATTGACAGTCAGACATTAGCAGCGCAAAACACAATAAAATAATATTCAGAATTCTATCCAGTATTACTTCTACTTGTCAATCACTTGTAAGAGGTGGTCGACATTATGAACCACTCGAACAAAATGCTCTGTCCGCAGCGTAACATCAATATCGTTATATGTCTTGTACTCCGCGGCGTATTCTGCCAACTACATCGGACCACACTGTCACTGTTTTTGCAGACCTACATGTTCATTACCATGAGCACAGACAAGTTCACATGGCAGCAGTTGCCCTTCACCTCACCAACCTGTATGGGGTTAAATACATAGTCCTGTTAAACACTAGGAAAGAACTCACCCCTAACACACAATAGAAGGATATTATTCATCTTCATGATATATCTGTGGACCATTATGGCAGTTAGTTTATGCTGTGAAAGGATTTCAAAAAGATGAGACAAGTGATGAGACAAAGGAAAAAGAGCAAGAAAATTGATGAATCGGTGACTGTACATAGTTCTAATTATTATAGAATTGATTGGTGAAACTAACTACCACAGTTCCAATGCGGTTGTGCAGAGCCAGTTCAGGTGGATAAGGCGGGAGGAATTGTATGATCTTCAGAATAATGGTTAAGTGTGAGATAATGAAACGTTAGAGTTGCACAAATTGGTAGCAATACACAATGTATGGATGAATTCCATGTGGCAAGAGAGATACATGGAGCTAAGACTTAGTATATGACTCTACTGATTGTGTGAAAAATGACAGATATAGATGTTTACAAGATTGATTGTTGAGTGTGAGCTGGAAGTGGTAATTTAGATGCAGGAGTACCAGAGCTATTACAATTTGGTTGTTAACTTGTAATCATTGAACTATTGGGAAATCAACATCATTTTTAAAAGTATACTTGTTGTCTGTTCATATGTGTACTGTCAGTAAACCCAACATTGTAATATATAGAGATAGACAGAGATGACGATACATGTAGTATCAAATCATTGTACTGTAGCGCAAGTGAATGGGAGATATATACAATACCAATTGGTTAACTATGCATAGAATCTGGCACATAGGGAATGTTATATGGTACAACTGTTTTACCCATTGAGGTGGAGTAAGTACAGACATACATACAATCCGATTTGCCAGGTCACACTTCATATTTCTCAAGTTGTTGTACATACACACAATTTAGATTGTAAAGCTGAGTTCTTCTTTATCAGTAGAAGTACACATCGACTATACACTGCATGAACTATACATGTCCATCTATCTATCCCATACCATGATACTAACAGACCATTGATATACATACAGTCTAGTATTCTATAGTGTATATATAGTGATATCTGAGGTGGCCAATAGAACAATATATAGCTGGCAGCAGAAAATGAATGTAGATCTGTCTTTGCTGCCTGGACTCTTCACAGTAGCTATACACAGTAGTATTGGATCGGCATGAACGCCCGGTGACACATAAACGCCAACTTGAGAAACTGCATCGAAGCTGTCTTAAAAGCCTACTTGAGAGGGTATGTGAATGTCTGTTTGATAACCGGCTATGGAGATTGTTTCAGAGAACCACACATGAGAGACATACTTTGGAGAGCAAATCTTCCAAAAGAGTAGTCATTTTCTTGGAAAGCTTTTGGCTAATTCAAACTTCTCAGTTTGTGAAAGCTTAGGCTAATAAAAGGCTCTAAGTTTGTAGATGCGTTGATACTGACATAGAATATCAACATTGCTAAATACATCTATTACTAGGATTGCAGTTACCAACCGCCATCATGATCAACATCACCATCCCTTTCACAGTCTCATTACCAGGGAATATCACCTCCATCGGCTGTGGCCACAGTCAGGCCATCCATGTGCAGTGTGCCAAAGATTCAGCAGTAAAATCTGAGTCAAATATCCTCTCTCTGCAATATTGCATCGTTACTCATATTTATAGAATCTTACACCTGTAATTGTCCATACCAGGACCATGAGGCCTCCTGATATCCAGTTCAATTAGCAATGGTTACAATCTGTTTCAGACTATGATATCAACTGACATTGAAATATTGGGTACCTTATGCAGTCTGCCACCAACCAAGTGCTACACTATTGAACACCTCCCACTGCCCACTGACTACTACTTGCCACATGCCACATAACTGAAGCCTCCCAGTCACTGGCCCCTGCAATGCTGCAAGTCTGCGGATAGAGCAAGTACAACCATTGATTGACATATATAGTAAGATAAGGTGGAGAGTATCTTGGCTGTTGAGAGTATACTATGGAGGGTAGAGTGAGATATGGTGGTAGTGGGTCACAGAGTGCACGGTGGAGTATACTTGAGTGAGTACTCTGGGGTGTAGATCGGAGTGTCTCGAAAGCTCACTTAGGAATGTCCAGTCAAGCAGGATGAAAGTGTGCCATGAAGTGTCATCAGCAGCGTCAGTGGATGCATGCTGAATATGGGATTTCAGGACATACTTGGTGGTCTACTTGAGAGCATACTGAAAGTGTATTTGGGAGTGCCTAATGTGACTACTTGGGGGTCTGTTATTGTGAAAGCTGGGTATGTGCCATCAAGTTCAATTGGGTGCATACATGAGAGTATGATTTGGAGTTTACTAGAGAATGTATTTGGAGGTGAACATGAGCACATACCCAGAGTGTACTTGGGAGTGCACTTGGACTCAAGAAGGCAGCTTTGGGAGCATGTACTTCCGAGGACTTGGTCAGGGATGTGGAAGTGTATACTAGAGTGCAATCAGATCTTTACTTTAGCATATACTTGTGATCTTGTGATTATGTATATTAGGCAGTTTGGTTTCAAGTTTGTGTAATACTGCATGATATATATCATCAAGTGAATATAATCACATGCATATCATAATATTCTATGTAATGTGCCACACTGTAGGACTTAATTGATACACCCATGAAATAAGGTATAAGCAACTATCCTAAAAGGAGCATTGTGATGATTGGGACATAGCGTCAAAGCATTGTTGCTAGTGACGTGTCAACCACTCCCCTATTACTCCATAGTGTCAAGTAATCACTTGCCTCCATTTTTCTTTCTCCCAAAACAGTTCATTAACACTCAGTATACAGCCCCACTGTCTCCATATAGCTCAATGATATTTTCTTCAATCATTCTGTATCCTCCAGTCAAAATTAACTCTAACACTGATCTTCTGTGGATTGACTATCTACAGCCAGCTTATCCACCAGTGCGAAGGCTAAAGTCTACACACTTGTCATTGCCATGCGTACAACTTTGTCCATCTTGGGCTATTAATCGAATGGCCGCTCTATGCCAATCTCCCTTGTAATTTACTAATATCAAATTAACTTAATCACCTCTTCCAAGTGCATTTCAAGCTACAACCTGTATCTCTAACTGCAATAACTGTGCTTTTAAAGTACTCCTTCATGTGTACTCTATCCTGGTATCCAAGGCTATCACCAATTCTACAAGATCTACCTTTCCCAGAGCAGCCATTTTGGTATCGCATCAGTGATACAAGTGAATGCTATTTCCAACTTCAACTATATTGCAAAGTTTGCATCCTCTTTACCTTGAAGTATTCTCAATTGCCCTCTCCATGGATAGTTAGCCACATCTGCATGATGATATCAAAGTGTGCGTAATAATTGCGCATTTGGATATTTCAATTATCGCTCCATTTCGGTCTTAATCTTTGTGAGATTGTCTTCTTTATGTGAAAAGATAATCATTATGTAGTCAACATTGAAGTTTGATAGATCAGCACATTGAAGATGATCTTTGATATAAGTCTACATGCAGCACCTTCTTTCATTGATTACTATTTCTATATTTATGAAACATTGTTACCTGGTATATTTCTATCTGCACTATATTGGTACTCTGCTGATAACTATCTTAGAATACTTATGTACCCAATGGGGCCAGATCAAATGGGTCCTGTATATATTGATTCAAAGATCAAACCAAATACAAGATATATCTATGATATGGCATGTCAATCTTTACATTCTTATTATTGATTCCTTTATCCCTTGTTTACAATTCATTTATACTTTCCCAATGGTATAGTTCCCCCTCTACTTTTGTGCATTTTTCTACCATGAAATTTATGTTTATAATCAACAAAACCTGCAAAAGAGCAAGCCAACTAGATATGACATAAAAATTGATTATATTGTAATTTTCCAACATATGAAGCCAATCAGGACCATATTGGTGGAATCAACTACAATAGTTGGTAGCGAATGTCCATTGGGTATGGTTATTATTGTGATGGATGTGGTGGGGGATGAAAAATGTACACTGGAGAAGGGTAGACAGGTGTAGGCAGGTGGTTGCATAAGTGGGTAAAAGTGTCTGGGTACCATATCATGTGCGAGTGCCGGGTAATATATACTACCGCCGTTGAGTTCAATAATGAAGTATCTTCTTTTGCAGGGACCAAACCTCTTTCATTACCATCTTGCGCAAGGTGTCTGCTACGGCTAGCACGTAGTATAGATATCAATCAAAAGGTGGTGAGAGAGTGGGGAATATGTACATATAGGATTTGTGATGAAACGAGATGAAAGATGTCCGGTAATAAGACTCGCCAGTGTTCTTACAATGGTAGCAGCGCAGGATTATATCGCCAACTAACATATTGGTTAACCCTTCTCCTTTTATCTAGTAACACAATTGCCATGAGATTTGACGGCAGGATAGCGGTTCGTACATTTGTATGGTTTCGGGCCGACGACCGCGCCGAAACTTGTCGGCTGCGCATTAGGAGACGTTCTAGTCCATTCACAGAGGCTGTCTCTCCGCGGAGTGACCTGTCTTTCACTGAGTCCCACCCTCCGTGAGAGAACTAGCTCATTCGCGGCGCATACAGACAAAGTACTAATTACACTCAACAAAAATAAGTATTACTCTGTACACTATCATCATGATCCCTAAGATAAGCTGTATGCCTCACCCTCGTGGTGCAACTTCACTTACACTGTGCTCCATATCGTGAATTGAAACCGTCTCCTTCCTCGTGGCCCTCTTCCTCCACATTATCCTCTTCCTCCCCCTCCTCCTCTACCTCACCAATGACCTCTTCCTACTCGAAACCCTCTTCTTCCTCGAGACCCTCTCCTTCAGTATCCAGTTCGGTCAAATCATTTTGGTCGTTTTCCATACCGCTCTTGGTACTATCATCATCGGAAATGGAATCTGTCTGCTCCCTTGCGTCTCGTCGTGTATTTGCTCGAAGTCACTTTTGATTCTGGTTGGGCCTAGGTAGTGATGTGTTTTGTTTAATATTCATTCTCAGTTGCGCTGGGCTGATAGCAATTAGTTACGCCGATTGAATTCAGCTGGATATGACCAGCTGAGTGCGCATACATGCGTGCAGAGCATTGACCAAGTGTGTACACTCCGCGAAGGGACTAGTACAGGAGATTTAAATCAAAAATAACGGCCAACGCCCCCCACAAACGAATAGTTATATTCCTCATAGTCCGAGCTAACAACACAGTAAAGTTTCGTGTACAATCAGAAGTAGAAAATCCTAGGAATAGCGTAATCTGCCAACCAAATCATAGAGCATTAATCCAATCCAACTTGCGCTCGGTATTCCAGCCAACAATACGAAACCCAGATCATCCATCCTCAGACCAACGATCTTTTTTTAATGGATTAAAATTTCGACACCTCCGCTCTGGCGCCACACGGCCACTGGGACCCCACAATTCCCACAAGAGTGTTGTACGTCCTTGAAGCTTTTGACAAGGTAGGGGATACAAGGCGCGAGCAAGCAGACTGTACAGACAACGGCCCACATACTTATATCCATCACATACATCAGCTACTATCTTGGACAGGGAGGAAAAACTTACTGAGTGTGATTGCCACTTTGGTAGCTGATAGCGGTGACCGCACGAACGCGACAATTGGGGCAGTCAATAGGTACTGAAGACTTCGAAAGTGAAGCAATTGGCACCGCCGTCCGATGCGATGGCCTCTGTAGAAACTGCTGAGATTGGTCTGGTTGCATTACATATTGCTGAGATTGGTCTGGTTGGATTATGTACTGCTGCTGGGAAGGGTATTCCTGCTGATATTGCACCATAACCGGCTGCTGTGGCGAAGGGTACTCAGGTGGGTATTGCACCATCACTGGCTGTGACTGTTTAGATGTGACTTGGGCCATTATGATGATCGCAGATGTCGGTGTTTATTATTGCGGGTTTTGTTAGACGGAGGTGGATGAATGAATTATTGAAATGCGGGAGAGGAAAGGTGAAAGGCGTAGAGTAAGGTGAGGAGACTGAACAGAGTCTTCCTTCACTGGTTTACATTGTTAGGGGTCTTGGCCCACAATATTCTGTAAAATACATGCAACGGATCTGTGAGTGCGGTTGGATACCTTATCTCGAAGTTTGTACTGATCGGGGGCGCAGCAGTCCGTCCGGGTTCAGTCCAGTGCTATCCACGATATTTTTGGACTGTGGTCAGACTAGTGCCACATTGCATCAGGCTGGTCTAGGCTCCGTCTCGACTGGTCATATGCTGCATTTAGAGTTAGGTTTATACCTGCTGCGAGCGGGCTTGTATTTCGAGTAGGATGTCCAAATTGGCCTAGATATCCTAATAGGTATGCTATGATATTAGGATTCATTGGACTAAGAGTTATGTTATTGACACCACTTCACGATGAATCTATCTATATCTAGATACGTGTTATGTGTAGTAATGGAGTGGTTCAGGCCGGAACGGTCCAGTGCAAGAGTGGCACAATTTAGTCTGGTCTCTCCTCTGGACTGGTCGGTACGGGCTGCTACCTCTGACTGTGACGCTCTAGACCGGTGCGAAGATTGCAATGCCTTCCTTGGAACAGTCTGTAAGTAAACTGTGCGGCTGTTTGCTTGATTAGGACAGTGTTTAGTGTTTAGAATGAGCAAGTTTTGGTTCTAGGTGAACGAATTATATGTTCCTTGTATTAGCACCACGTATTCTCCCATCGAATGTCTGCATAAATGCGTGACTGGAACAGCCAAGCGTTTCACATAGCTGCAGGGTGTAGTCAGAACTCAAACCAGACGAATCCCGAATCACTATTTTTTTGAGAAGAAGCAAGTCTTTGACAACTGATCCATTAGCCCATAAATACTGAATGGCACCAGAATCGAGTTCTAGAATCACGCATACGCAAGACAGTCTCGTGTGCAAATTTTGGGCGAGATTTAACTTATGTTCATAGGTATGATCGGCTGCCGAAATCACATACCAATATACCACCAAATCCCCATACACAGAAAAAATTGTCTAGTTGATTCGTTTGGCATCAATGGAGGCCGTCATGTATTTCCAATTCTCTGAATGCATACGCTGCATTTACTTCAGCCTTCGATAAGCGAGAGACCTCGAGTATTCGAGCATAAATTATTAGTTTTGGACGGTATAGCTAGCGAGAAAACGAACAACCAGTCTGTTCCCATTAAAAAATCCGGTCAGATTTATCCTCAATTTGTGTTGGCATATGCCTAGGGCGGCAGGTGAATCAGTGGTCTAGGTAATCTAAAGATCTGAACTGGCCGGCCCATATATATCCAGTCTCTTGAGGCCGAGACTGTTGACGAAGAGGTAGGGGAACATTGTACCCTGTAAATGAATGATCTATTGCAAACGAGGATAGAGAGGTAAAAAAAGTGAGCATAAGTATCCAATAGCAAGAGAAAGCGTGAAATATTTGGCGTTTACTTGCTGCAGTTTTTGCTCGATATTGATAACACACGCTTCTGAAACAGGTGATGACAGGCTGATCACTGCTAACGCGAGCCGGTATTTGAGCTGCGTCTTCTCCTTCAATACATGCACGAGAGCAACTGTCTGATCCTCGTCGGGTACAAATGAACTTAACCGGTGCAGATTCACACACGTACAGTTAGACAACTCAACCTTACGTAAGAGTCGCGGTTGGTTACTTATTGTATCAAAATTGCGGTCAATCATCCTGTATGAATAAGGGGTAGCTAAAGCACTGGGTGAACGTTCAATTTAACTTTATCGGATTTAAACTTACATTCATTACGAAATCACGTGTGTCACGATGTGATGACAGCCTAACATTGGTATACTACGAATTCCAGACTGTTGCCATCCCTGCTCATACTTCTCCTAATGTCGTTTTCTTTTGCACCTGGATCAACAATATACTATCCCAGAATTACCTACTCTGACGACCAGCGTACATCTGTGGGTCATATGTTCCCATGATAACGATGGTTGCGTGTATTTGGTTCGGTAAATATGGTTTGCTCTATCAGCGCTGGCAATTCCACTACCAGGTTTAAGGACAATATATGGCAGGTTCTGTCCGACACCTCCCAAGGTGTAAAGAGATTGACTGCCCTGCATGTGCGTACGCCTGGAAAGGATTTAAAGATCCGAAAAAGCCTCCGCGGTGTAAGTTATTGTCTCCGCATTTTCGCATCGAATCAGACGCAGTGCACGATACAACTCAGTGCTATCGGTCCAAATTGTTGCGTTCAGGCAACTGTCATTCTTAATATGTGCGGTGGAGGTGTTCCGGCATCTGTGAAACCCGAACCTTCTTTGAAAAAAGTATAGCCGTTTTCCTTGTCTTGGAAACGCAGTGCTAGATCATCCGCTGGAATGGATTCGATCATTCGCACGAACGTATTTGATGCTTTCCACAGTCTTGGACACTCCGCATTCACCCGCTACGCGCCCAATAGTAATACATATCTATCTTCTTATCTTTTCGACTTTACAAAACTACCAACCACCTTCCGAAGCAGGCTGGGCATTGCAAGCTTGCAGTTAGCACAAAGCATTCCGATTGATTCCCTTGTCACACTAAAAGTGATTCATGTTTTGCCAAGTCTTACGTGTTATCAATCGGTTCCCGTTGGTTAAAAAAATATTGTTGAAGTGCTGGTTGGTTACAATTTGGCCACTATTGTAGCTTGCACGTGGGAACCCCGCTTACCCACCTGGTAGACACTGTCTGCATCCGATCGCCAGACCAGTGGGTAGGACTGAAATTTAATTCGCTCACTCGCACACCGCCAAGTACGGTCTGCGCCTACATATCACCAGTTATAGTACATTTTCCGAACTAAAAAAGTGCACACATATCGCCAATGTTAAACGGCCCCATATCGGGAATGCTACCAGATTCAGGAGGTGTACTCGCAGGGGGGATAAGTCGGGCACACTTCTTGATATGGAACCGTGTCCCGCTGGCTTTCTGCACTCTATTACACAAAAGGGAAATGGGGAGATTTTTTGTGACACCGTTCGCAGGGCCGCAAAAGTCGGGCGTACTGTGGCCTCGAATCAGGCTCTCAGTTGTGTACGTGTGCACTAAGATGAAAATGGAAGTGGCAAAATGGGAATAGTGTGGCAAGGGAATGAAGTTGTGAGAGAGCCTGGAGACCTTGCTCCACACAAAGTTCCCAGGTCAACCCGGTTAAAATTTCAACACCATGGGTTTCAGCACGGTTTGCATGGAAAGTACAGTTTAAGGGAAAAGAAATCAACTTTATATGGGGCAATAAGTGAATTGGAGGGAATTTGTGATATAAAGTGACTTAGAGTGACCAGGTTAAGCCCAGATCAGCTTCAGGTTAAGGCTGCAGTGAGTCCATATTTGGTAGAATTCAGTAAAAAATACTCAGTATTGACCCAGGTAGATGTAACCTATTACCTCCCCATCGCTCCGCTCTCTTGAGTTAAGTTCACATTTTTGTAGAGTGCTGTCTCCAGGCCGTCTCGCCTAATGTTTTTCAAGATCTCAATGTGGGTTAGACTCCCAATGTCAGTACGTATAAAATCCTAGGAAGTCTAAGGGTTGGGGCACTAGGCTAGGTGTACTGGGTCTATTCTCATTGTTGTAATATGGCATTCCATCTCTAGACTCTGGGTAATTTAACCTGGCAGTGCCATCAAATTTGAATGGAGCTTGATCAGTCTGGTGCGTTGCAGCATTTTCTATGTAGAAAAGTATTTTCAAGTATTTCCTGCCAAATACAGTACTAACCCGGATTGAGTATATTAGTGTTGAGTTAAGTCTAAATAGCAATACAATGGATTGAGTATACTGCCTGGAGGGATGCTGGTATATTCAGTTTGTAATATCAAAGAAAAATAGTTCCATCCTCTGAATGTATCAATTTGAATAACTCCACTGCATTGAATCCGAACCCTTGTGTTGCAACATACCTCCAGTCCATTTACACTTGCACTTGATCAATATTGGATTACTCAACACATGTCTTTGCTAAACTCACTACTATACCTTCCAAAGGTGCAGTCCAGAATAAGCACAAGTATGTACAATGTTCTTCAATGCCAAATTTGACCTCCCAACCAAAAACTAATAATCCCACTTCTACAAGGGAATGACTTCACTATTATATGCTTCCTATGAAATATGGCATTACAATGGTCGGATATGTACAGGTTGAGTCCAATGAACAATCAGACTTCAATCATTATGGCCTGGGCTGTGAGTGATGATGGCAGATTGTAGGAAGGGAAGGCGGAGGGACAGCAAAAAGGAATTTGTCATATGCAAAGGCAGCGATATTTGCAGACATGGAGCTAGTGCGGGAATATTGTGTAGTGGGGGCTGGATCATTTTGTCTGATCAGGGATTAGTCAGAGGAGTGCGATGGCAGATGTTGTGGCGTTGTTGTGTTGATAAGAGTTACATTGGTCGTGGATGAGATCATAGACCAAGATACAGATATTACATTGAGGCATGGGCAAGATTGTGACGTTGCCAGATGGACTCTATACATACAGAGGTTCAATGAGGTTGGTGGATTTCCTTTTCTTCTCTCTTTACTGGTTTTTTTTTTTAGCACAGAAAATAGATGACAGCGAAACAATTTTGACTTTGTCTTGTTCTAATCGCATCAATACGTATTTGACTATTTTGTCTTATTTGAATATCACATTTGCGTTACGAATATCTCCAACATCCGACCTCGCCCAGTGAACTTGAAGAAGTCCATATCACTATACCTGATATTGAATGTGCCTACATCCCTTGATAGGATGGAAGTATTGTCACAAACCTTGCTCTCCATCTTGTTGGGTGTATCTAACCTCAGAGATGAATTGGATACACATCTGCGACGATTGCAATGACAAATTACCACCACACTCCGTCTGCAATATCCATCAGTACCCACATCAATCACCTGGTTTGGATGCACATGTACGTCAGTAACAATGCCTTCTGAACTTAATTGTTTGATTGTGTGTGGTCACCGTGCCTTGGGTTTGAACCCAAACCATTCTCTGTCTCTAACAGCATTGACACTATACTTGTATCGACTTTCAAGGAAGTACCATCGGAAGTTTACCATTGGAAGAGATCCACAGTTCCCTCCACTGGGAATTATTCCTGGACTGAGTCAGCCACCGATGGTGAGTGTCTGGACACTAACGACCCTGAAATTGTGCAACACTGGACTAGATAATTGGAAGCTTCGTCTTGGTGTCCGTGTGATCCTGAAGAACCTTGTGATTGCAAAGGCAATGATTGTTTGGCCCAAATACACCCAATAGTCGGGCATGTGGCAGCACCAGCAATTCCAGCAAAGTCTGTTTGTATTACTCTTAATGTGTAACAGTGTTGTCAAGTATGCGTGGTGAGGGTTGCCGGACGGTCACATGAGGTGTCGAGTGCAGGGTAACCACCAACCTTATATTGACATCGCAACGGGGACTTAGCTTCGTACCGAATCACTTATCACTTACTTATTGACCTGATCTCACTCAGGTCCGTGTTCCACCGCATACCATACCATAGCCCTATACTGCCGCGCGCAGGTGTACGCATCCATAGCCTATATTAGGTTTTTCAGGAAATGGATACGTTTCACACACGAAATCACACAAATTTACCCCTCAATTGACCCATTGCGACAGACACGAAATCAACATTTACAGTCAATTACCCTCCATGCCTCCAAAGAGAATACAGAGAAGGCAATTGGGTATACCTAAAACGCGCGCGAGCATTGAATCACTTCGTGCTTTGCTCAACTGAATCACACCTATTCCTACGGGCCACGTCTCGGTACTACCAGAAGACGAAATCAATGATAACGATGCCGCCAAGACTCAACATCATGAGGAAGCTCACGATCCTGACGATCAAGACAAAGAGGAAGTCCAGGATGATTCCACCTTACCAGATGGCAAGGATAATCGAGGCAGAGATGACATCTTGTCAAAGATCACTGAAGACAACGAGAAGGAGATGCTTGAACAGTTACGGATGCTACTTAAACTCCTTTCCGAACAACAAACCAAATGGTAACAGGAGAGAACCCGAATGCTCACCGTACTCGACCGCAGCCAAACCATTGACAGACTGGAGAATCCTGGAAATCAGTCCATGATCTTTGAGATTTGTTGACCCCTTACGGTACTGCGGCGTGGCAGAAACGCTGGATATGTTTCTCGAAACATTTCAATCAAACTTTGCATCCCATAAGCACCTATTCCCACGAGGCGATCAGAATCAAGTCAAGTATGTAGTTCTTTTTCTCGACACGTGGGATAACCACCCAGACCCAACTCAGCAACAGACGGAAAATACAGACCGATCAGAGTGGGCTAGCGATCTCCGAGAGGCTAAGGACCCATGTTTGGAGAACTTCGAACTCTGCCCGAACGAGCTTCAAAAGCTGTACGGAGATGAAGATCGGCGCCTCCATTCAGCGACAAGAGCTATGCAGGAGTACCAGCAACTACCAAACGAACCAGTCTCAGTTTATGCCAACCGCTTGAAAGGAAAGTGGAAGAGAGCTGGATGGAACCTTATACCGCATGAAGTGGTCCAATACAACATGGTATGGGCGGCCTGCGGCACGCACTTAAGATGAAAGTCAGACCTTCAATCTCCAGCCGCAAAGACAGGTTGGACACATTCAACCAACTGTTCGACTGCACAGCGGCCTCGGAGTTCAAACCTGATGACAAAAAGCCCGGTGGACAGCACCAGAACAGGCAAGCAGGGGAGTCTCAGAAAGGCAGCGATAAAAAACGTGATTTTCGAGCATCCATCTCCGAACCTGCAGAAAACACTTGAGGTAGTTCCAATATTTCCAACAATACCGATAATTCAAAATCGGCCAGGTCCAGAAAGTCCAATGGAGGCAGCTGTGCCAACTTAGCACCACTGCTGTGGCTTTCAAAGGAAGTCTACGAATGCCGAAAAGCAAGTTGCCACTGCACACTCTGCGGCAGCCGAGACCACATGACCTACCATTTTACCAATTACGGCAACTCGAACCCACCAGAACAGAACTCCATCAACAACAGCGGCTATGACGGCAGAAACATCAAGTGCCAGAAGGCATTCGACACGCAGCAGCAGAGAAACGAGTCTACCTCTCTCAGTATCTGATTCGACGGGACAGGCTGGGCGATTAGGAGTTAGGATTGGAGAACTGGGGAAACCGAGCCTTAGTTGCAACCTTGGATGAGATACAACCGCCCAGAATCGCCTTGAAATCAAGATTCATTCTGCAAAGTCCGGCTCTGATGTTAAGCCAATACCTATGTGGCACCGAGAGACAGGATTCCGCGCATATCATCCATGAATTCGTTGTACAAAACATAAATGGCAACGTGCAGTAAGGCAAATCACCAATCGCCTGCGGTGCAACGAGCATCTTGAAATCACTGAGCCTACTCACGAAACTCGAAGTGCCCCACAAACCAGCATTCACCTCCACCCAGGGTCTCAATTGCCAGGTGATGATGTCTGCAAAGGAGAGCCGAAAGGCAAGTCTCTTGGTTCAGCATTTTGAACGCATTCGACTGGTTGAAGAATTGGAGGTTTTGGTCGTCCCAACGAGGGCATACAACCTTGTCCTGGGCTTGCTATCGTGTAAGCCGAGGAACCCAGAAATCGACTGGACAAAAGATAGATTGACAGCCCTGCGAACGCCAAATGGACCGCAACAGGCAAAGATTCTAGAAGTAGATTGCGCAAGCCCTCTGCCGGAACGTGGTGACGCAAACACAGCTCATGAGCGTCCCCCGTATATACTACTACTCGGGGCTACCTCATTCGGTGACCTCTCAGCTCGTGGGGAAGTGGTCGAGACATTCGCCATACGACTTGGAGAATGTCAAAGGTTGCTGGGAGCATCTCTGAATGGCATCACCAAGGGTGAGGGAAACCCCAGGATGCAGAATGCGCGAGCAGGAGTAGCGGCGGTAGCTGCGGCAGAAGAGAGAAACAGTGACGGTGCTTGAATGACTGCTACCATACCCATCGCCACTCTGCCAAACACACTACAATGCAAACAAGGCTATTGACGATAGAAACAGACATAGATGACGAGGAGATGGTAACAACAGATGATGGTGGTCGCATTGCAGCACAATTTCAGGAATTGGTGGATGTCCTCAGCAAGGAAAAGGCCGAGACACTCCCACCGCACAGGCAAATTGACCATGCAATCAATCTGCAACCTGACTCGAAACCACCATACGGGCGGATCTACACCTTCTCAGAGTTCGATTTGAAGTCGCTTACGGCCTACATCGAAACAAACCTGGCGAACGGATTCATTCAACGGTAATCATCTTCGCCCCCAGCACCAATGCTGGTTGCAATGATACAAGACGGAGGAGTACTGTTGTGTGTCGACAATTGAGCTCTCAACATAGGCATGGTAATGAATAGATACCCTCTTCCTCTGATCTCAGAACTACTCGATCGAGTGCGCGAAGCCCGGATCTTCACTCAACTGCACCTCCGGAACGCCTACCACCTCATCCCAATCAAGGAAAGCGACGAGTTCATAACTGGATTCTGAACCTGCTATGGTCAGTTCGAATACTGAGCTATTCCCTTCGGGTTGACAAATTTACCAGCGAGGATTCAGGATTAAATTGATGAATGTCTACGGCCTGATATTGATGACTTCACAGGGTGTTTCCATGAAGACATACTGATCTACTCGACCAATGAGAAGGAGAATAAGGACCACGCCCGAAAAGTACAGCAACGCCTACCGGGATTCGGACTCTTAAGCAAGGCTGAAAACTGCCAATTTGGAGTTCGGGAAGCCGGCTTCCTCAGATTTGTCATCCATTCGGATGGAATCGGCATGGAATCTGACCGCCTATACATGATCAAAGACTGGCCGACTCTGGAATTAGATCGGGATGTGCAAGTGCTTCTTGGTTTCACAAATTTCTACCGGAGATTCATTTGGAAATATGTAAAGGTGATGGCTCCCATATTGAACTTGCTCCAGGCACAAGGCTCACAGATGTGGGAATGGACTCGGGATGCTGAAAGCGGATTTTGAAAGTTCAAAAAGGCCTCTACCGAAGAACCGATTCTTCAGCATCTCAACCCACAAACACTGATCATTCAGCTAGCCGATGCACGCAGCTTCGCTAGAGACACCATGCATAACCAGTACAACGGATTCGGGATTTCTCACCCAGTCAATTTCTACTCTTGGACATGCTCTCCCACCAAACAGAACTACGATACACACGATCGGCAGCTGTTGGCCAATGTCGAGATAATGAAACAATCGAGGCACTATGTCGAGGGCGCCAATTACAAGGTCCTGATCCAGTGCGACCAGAAGGATCTCGAGTACTTCTAAACCTCCAAAGAGCTCTCTCGACGACAGGCCAGGTGGGCGGAAATCGTATCCTCTTATGACTTTTTCATCGAACACTTGGAAGAAAGGAAGAACCCGGCAGATGGACCATCGAGAAGACGCGACTACAACATAGGCTACAAGAGACCGACCGCGTGGCTACTGGCAACCTTGGCAGCTTACACCGTTGAACCGTACAATGACCTGCTTGAAGAACTCAAAACAGCCCAGGCTATTGGTGCGTTGGCTGCGGATGTGAAATACAGGATTGTGGGCACTCCAATCGTCAATATCCCTGACCTGCAAAGAATAAACGAATTAGAGGAAGTATCGAGCAACCAATGGAGAGTCACCACCGGAGTTCTCACCTATGATGGGAGGAGATATCTCGCAAAGGATGAACTACTTCGCCACAAAGTCATAAGCCTTTCCACAACAGCCCCGAATCCGGTCACTTTGCAGCTCTCAATACCGCCGAGTTAGTCTCACAAGATTTCCACTGGCCTGCAATGGACGCCAACGTGCAAAAATAGATCGCCAGATGCGAACTATGCCAACAAATCAAAGCACCACAGCACACACATCCCCGCACAAACCTACCACTACCACCACCATCCCGACCTTGGGAAGGAGTGACCATGGACTTTGCCATGGACCTCCCTGAGTCAACGGCCTCCGTGTATACGGGAATCTTGGTAAATGTCGATTGATTGACCAAAATGGCAATCTACTTCTCCTGCAGGAAGGATGTTGACTCAGGAGAGCTGGCACGAATGCGTTTCGAACAGGTGATCGGCAAACGTGTCGTACCAGCTAACATGGCTACCAATCGCTGAAAAGAGTTTTCCAGCCGATTCTGGAATCTAGTGTGCTCTCACCTGAGTATTAACCACACGCTGTCGACCGTCTTCCATCCACTGACCGATGGCCCGACGGAATGGCAAAACCAGACAATAGAACAGTACTCAAGGGCCTCCTCCAACTACGAGCAGGAAAACTCGGCAGAACTGTTACCTTTGGCAGAGTTTGCTTACAACAATTCAGTTCATCACTCAACCCGGATGACGCCATCCTGGGAGAATAACACTTCCATCAGCCAATGCAGTTCAAGCCACCGAAAGCCCCAGGAAATCTGAGGTCGGAAATACAGGCGGACACAACGGCATCGGGCATGGATGAGACTCACCGGCTTGTCCGAGAGACTTTGTCGGAAGCCCTGGTACGGGAATCGAAATTCGCTGGAGGAGAGGACGCAACCTTCAAAGTTGGGAACGATGTGTGGATCTCAACTTGACACTTCTGAACGACTAGACCGTCAAAGAAGCTCGACCACAAGCGCAGTGGACCATATCCAGTAATTGAAATCATCAATGAGAATCCTTACAAACGAGACTTGCCGAAGACAATGCAGAATCACAACGTCTTCCATGTGTCGCAGCTCAATCATTACACACTGCTGCTCGTAGGACAACCATCCTCGGAACCACATCCAGTGATTGATGATGATCCGGAAGGATAGGAGGTCAAACGGATTCTTGACTCTAAACATCGTTACCGAAATATCTACTACTTCATTCAGTGGGCCGGATACAATCACATACTCACGAGCTGGGAGCCGCTTGAAAACCTCGAGAATGCTGGTGAACTCATCGACGAGTTCCATGTAGTCCACCCAAACAAGCCACCGAGATGAAGGAAGTCGAATCTTGGAAGTGGAGGAAATGATGGAATGGTGATATGGAGGCTTAGGTCATTTGGAAAGTTCCTTCTTTCTATTTCTGGTTGTTGGGACCCGGTCCAGTACAAATGGCGTCGGCCTGGGTTTGACCACCTCCGGATATCCAGTCAATTGGAGGTGGAGTTTCCCCATGCACCAGAGTGTCACCCTGGACGCAACGGCTCAGTCGTGGGACTTATGAGATCATACGAGCGTGTATGCGGGTTGATTCCTTCTTTCCTTGTTCTTTACTTGTACTCAGCAGCCCAGGATTTCTTCCCTAAAAGAGAGGGATGATGTAACGGCGTTGTCAAGTGTGCGTGGTTAGGGTTGCCAGATGGTCACGTGAGGCGTCCAGTACCGGGTAACCGCCAAGCTTATATGCTGATCGTGACGGAGACTTAGCTCTGTACGGAATATCTTACCACGTACATCTACACTTGATCCCACTCGCGCCCATGTGCAAACGTATACCATACCATATCCGTATTCAGCCGAGCGCCGGCGTACGCGCCCTTACATGGTGTTATTGTACCCCCAACTCCCACCCCTTCTGCGATTGACACGTATAACTGACACTGGTAGATTTGTCTGGTTCACTGTGATGTCAGCATCAGAACAGCATGATCAAATGGCTCTTATCATAGATATGGATCAGGTTTTCACAGGAGCAGTCATAATGGATGTGTACTCATCATGGGGATCGACAAAACCCCGTAGATGTTTGGGCACGCACCTGAGCTATTCTTATGTCTGCCACAATACACAGAACCTGTGGAAATGGTGCGGAGGGTATACAACAGCCCAGAACGAATCTTCGTTATGCTGAAGGAAATTTTGGATTTGAACATTCCGCAATTGCTGCACCAAACCTGTAACCATTCCGGAATGCACAAACCCTGACGACACCTGGAGAACAGTCTCGCCGAAGCCATCAACTGGGCAGCAATGGAACGAACCTTAGAAGATTTCCAAATGGATCAATCTGCAATGACGAAGGACGCACATGACTCTCGAGTGGATGTGCAATATTTGTGGGGGCAGATTGCCAAAGACCTGACCCAAGCAGCAAGGATGACTTCAGCTGCCCCTCAGGGCCAGATGGACATAGGCCAGCAATTTCCATACTCCATGGACTGTTCAGGATCAGAGTGAAGTCAGTAAAAAGGATGAATCGCTCAACCCCAGATGCGACTCAGACACAAGGCCGGTGACTTTGCCGACACACATTCAATGATGCCGAATGCATTCAACCCCCTGAAGAGGTTATCTTTGAGACACAATGTGCAACATGTCTGGTAGGACAGAATGTGAGGGCTGGGAGACCTGCCAGATTGTATACAACTCGTGGAAACCGCTTGTGGGGACCCTGACAGGGCAGCCACAGCAGAAAGGAGAATCACAGAAATTGAACAAATGAAGTGAATGTTCTTTCTGTATTTTACTGAGTCTGAATTTATTAGCGCAGATGTGGATTACAATCCTTGGGCCCTTGACAATGCCTTGAGATTGCGACTTTCGGAAGAAATGTATCATTCCTTCCAATACACTCAGATGCCCAAAGAATATCTTATGTTTACAACTGTGTGTCAGAAACACGACAACTAGATTCAACAAAACTTAGCCAAGGAAACCGTACAAACAACAGATGCAGGGCCAGGCATTGCCTCCTCACTAAATCCTCCCATGCATAAGGATCGTGTAACGACCCTGGCTGGAAGAGTTGCTCAGGGCATTGGACCTGCACAAATGGACCTCAGACCAGGCAGACAAAAGAGTTGGGCAGAAGCCATCACAAAAACATTTGCGCATGCAAGATGTTGGTATTGTGCTAGGTTTGACCACAGGGCAGGGGAATGCGCTGCAAGAAAAAGGCCCGCACCGGGAAAAATGACCTTACCCAATGCGTAACTGGGAGAGCAGCTGGTTTTGGGACAGTAATTCATAGCATATTCGACGCATGGCACTCTGAATGTTCTATGGACCTACATGTTGACTAGATTCTTATGATATGCATGCAATTTTGTGCCCTGGATACTATACATCACTGCATACCACCAACTTGAAAGCAATCTGCTAGATGCACTTCATTGCTCGCTCCCAAGTACACTCCTGATTGCACTCGATTGCATACTCACAGCCTGCTTGACTGTACGCTCCCAATTGCTCTCGATGGCACACTCCTAGCCTGCTTGACTTAGGGTCTCAAGTAAGCTCTGAAGACGCTCCCAAGTACACTCCCGGGCATGCTCTCAAGGGCGCTCCCATTTGCTCTCGATGGCACACTTCCCAGCCTCCTTGACTTACGCTCTCCAGTAAGCTCTCAAGACGCTCCCAATTACACTCCCGGGCATGCTCTCAAGGACGCTCCCAATTGCTCTCGATGGCACACTCCAATGTTGCTTGAGTGTATGCCCTCAAGTAAGCTCTCAAGACACTCCCAAGTACACCTCCCAGTTGCTCTCAAGTACTCTCCCAATGGCACTCAATGGTATACTCCCAATCTCATTTGACTATATGCTCCCATGTATGCTTCTGCATGCTCGATCTAGAGACTTGCTGAGTTGCAGACGCCAGGCACCGGGAGGCGTGAGGTTGGTGGCGTGTGGCAGGCCATGTTTGGTGGGAGGTGGGCGGCTTGTGGCGTGCGGCATGTGGTTGGTGGCATGCGGCGTATTTTGGCCGAAATCATGATGTAGGTTGATATTATAGTCCGAACTTAATCATCAGTGCGGCCATCACGAAAACATCTCACGATGCGTCACGGTCATGGAGTTGCAATTTGCAGCCTGAGATACTGCAGAAAATGTAAGCAATTGGATCTCGGGGAGAGCAGATCTCCAACTCAGATTCTCCGACGGAATCTGCTTCCCGCTTCCCACCAATTGTGGGAGTATGTGTGCACATTTGGTCCGGGGCTGATGGTGATGGTGGCGATGGTGATGATGGCGATGGTGATGATGGCGATGGTGATGGTGTTGGTGATGGTGCTTATACTACCAGAAGCACTGAGACAAGTAAATTGGCTACGTCAACATTAGCATCAAAGCTTCCGCAGACTTAGAGCCTTCAATTAGCCAAAGCTTTCACAAACTCAGAGTTTGCTATCGGCCAAAGGCTTCCAGTGGAGGAAAACTCTACTCCTCCCGAAGCGTGGCTCACTCAAGCACGCTCCCAAGCAGGCTCCCAAGCAGGCTCGGAAGTAGGGTCTAGAGCAGGCTCTCATGCAGACTCGCAGCGATAGTGTGTACAGTACCGGCATAACAGCAGGCAGTAATGAGAAGTATAGGTCCATCTCCGGCCAGCAGCCATATATAGTTCCATAAGCCCATGCACCCATCACTATGAATCGACTATAGATAACTATAGGCTGCGTGTCGCGCAGGGGTCCCCAGGGAGCTTGCTATGAGCTGCGCGTGTATGCGTGTGGGCATGGCGCAACCTATAGTCCATTTGCACTTTTGCCGATGCACACGATGATGGCAGCTGGAGCTGACGTAAACCAAGCAGGAACCAGGTCAGTTTCTGAATTACCGGGAAATGATTAGGTCAATTCAAGATGGATGGCGTTTTAGTTGACAAGAAAAGAATTGCTTTAAATGCTTTCAAATGTTTTGCAATTTTGCATCTTTCAGTTAGCAAGGTGGAGGTATCTGAAGAAACAATGGAGGAGAAACATTTAGTAATTACCTGAACATTGACCGTGAACAACCAACATATGCTAACACATGTGCTCATTGGCTGTGGAGCTTCCGGCATTGGATATATGGAACCAGATTTTGCCCGCCATCATCAGATACCATTGGAAGAATTACAAGACAAACCCAATATCAAGGTCATTGATGGAAGACATTTTGAATCTGGGGACATCAAACATAGTGCCAAAGTTGGAATGGAAATTCAAGATCATAAGGAATAGTTACCCATGTTTGTCACAAATCTGGGACACAATCCAATTGACCTTGGAATTCCCTGGCTTTGATTACATCATATTGCAGTACACTTTGCATTGAACATGATTATGTGTTGTTCACAGTATGGCACTACATATTGTCGTGATGCACCTGTTACAGTCCAAGGAGTCACTGAGCAGTGTCTGGAACTGGTGTATCCTCTGGGGAAGGGAATATTCGGACCACAGCTACCACCACAATGGCCATTTGCAGGATACATATAAATTTTCGCTGAGTCCTGTTTCTTTCAGACAGGTAAAACAGGGAAGCTCACAATCTTTAAAACATCGTTGTATGATATTAATCAAGCCATCAAAGCATAAGACCTGAGGGAATGGCCTTCAACAGCGAACATTCCTAAACAGTGCTATCAGTTCCCACTGCTGTTGACTAAAGTTTTGGCAGATCGTCGTCGGTCACATCAATCAGCCATCGGTCATCATGTACGCTCGAATCAATGTGAGACACCTACTCAGGGACCTCTTGATTCAATCTCAGGAGCAGAGCTAGTGGTACTTAAGGAGTGCATGGAAGAGAATATGTCCAAAGACTTTGAACGTCAATCATCACCTGTAGCAGCACCAGTGTTGTGTACAAAGAAACCGGACAGAAGACTGCAATTATGTACTGGCCATCACAATGTAAACAACAAGACTGTCAGGAAAAGGTCTCCCATTCCTGTTATCCACAAAATGTTGAATCATCTCTGGGCAGCCAGAATATATACACAGCTTTTTAACTGTGAGGCATAGAGTCTGTTACAAGTCAAGCAACAGAATGCACAACAGTTAGCCTTTTGAACAAGATATGGCTTGTGTGAACCTACAGTCATGTTGTTTCGGACAATGAATTCTCTTGTGGATATCACGGATATATTCAAAATGCTATCAGAGTGGTCTTGCATAACTTTGCATCAGCCCGTCTGAATAAGATATTGATATACAGCAGTTCAATCAAGCAACAGGTGGAATATGTTGAGTGGATTATGCAATCCCTTTAAGGAGCTGGAGTTTATTTGGAACAGAAGAAATGCGAATGCCACAGAGTAACCATAAGATATGTGGGATGAGCATATTGGCAAACGGAATCTGAATCGATTAAAATAGAGTAGAAACAGTCAGAAACTGCTGTCGTTTGAAAAAACATATTCTGTCACGAGTAATCTACCAGAGGCTATATGGCCTAATGTAACCTCCCTTAACACTGATAACTCCAAATAATGGAACACACCCCAGAGCTGTTTCCCGTAACCCACAATAATACACCTGGAATTCACTGATAGCATCACTGAATCATTGCTGTAATGCAACTTCAGCGCATGTATTATATACTGGAATTTATGGATTTTACTATAAATTCAAGAGTTACTTATTTATTTACTACTCTGACATCTACTTTCGCATCATTAACATGAACTCTTGTAACTCTGACATTCTTCATGGGATCACTCTGACAAGCGTTCACTCTGACTCTCCTGGCTCCAACACGCTCACTCCCACAACTCTTACATACTGGCCCCCACTCCAACTCTGCCATGCTCACTCTCACCACTGATCTGCTCGCTCCCACAACTCTGACATATTCACTTTCCCAGCTCTGATATGCTTCGTCTCACTGCTCTGACACGCTCACAATCACCTCTCTGATAATCTGGCTTCGCTGGGGGCAGGGTGGCAGCGGTAGAATGCTCCCTCTCACCTCTCTGACATTATGGCTTCGCTGGGAGCAAGCTGGTAGTGGTGGATCAGTTTTTGCTGGTAGGGGTGTAACTTGCTTCGCTGGTAGCGGTGGAATGCTCACTCTCACCTCTCTGACAATATGGCTTCGCTGGGGGCAACCTGGTAGCGGTGGATCTGGCTTCGCTGGCAGGGGTGAAACTGCCTTCGCTGGTAGCAGTGGATGTGGCTTGGATTTGGCGTCGCTTGTCACCATAGATCTGACTTCGAATGCAACAGTGGATGCAGCGTCGCTGAGAGTTTTCAGGGGTGTATTACATACCGTGTATAGAGGTATAATCTGAAAGTACAATACGCGATTGTGGCGCTGCTGCTGGTGGTGATGGTGATGGTGATCGTGATGGTAGTGATGGGGATGGTGGAGACGACGATTGAAAAAAGGGAGTTGATAGAACGCATGCAGTATGGGAAATTTGCTTCATTCTGTAATTAGATATTACCCAGGGTAACACTTGGGTAGCATTCCCATAACACTTATCTAATCCACACACTACATGGTAGGGAGCCATGATCTATAGACAGCGACCGTAAGACAGCGGTGGCGGGGATTGATTATCTCCGTTTTGTTTGCACTGAAGGTATTCCTGACGGTTGTGAAAAGGAGACCCAGAATCACAGGTGGAATAACCTGTTTCAGGTGCAATCATTCCTAGGTTTGTGCAATTAATACCAACCATTCATTGGGGAGGATTACTACAATACAGAGCCTCTGGCAAAGTTGACAAACAAAGATGAACCACTTCGATGGGGTATGGTTGATCACACTGCTGGACCCTCGCTGCAGCTCACGGTCCGGGTCACAACTGAACTGTCACCAAATGGGCGATGTGGGTCGTCAAAACACCCAAACCGACTATTGGTGTACGGTTCGATGGAAATCTCCCAACCGGTCAGAATTTGGCAGATTCGATCACCAACAACTCAAGTTTCCATCGGAAACAGCCGGGTGTCCCAGACAGCACGGACGGCTCTGACAAAACCTCGTAACCACTGACGGTGAATTACACACTTCCTATCTCCCAGGCGATGGGTCGCCTTGCATAGCATCAGTAAAATGTATTTTAGTCATTGGAAGCCTCCAGGAGTGTCTGAGAGGATTTGGAGTGTAAACTTAGATGCATCAATCTCAGGTGATTATCAGACCCTAGTAGGGCATTGCTGACAGCTTTCAGAGTAACTGGAAGCAGCGACTACAAGTCTGGGAGCATCCGGGAGCGCAGACGACAAACCTGGGAGCACCTCGAATCACAGTAGAGCAGCCTGGGAAAAACAACATCTTTTTTGGGAATGCTGCTGTTGCGCCTGTAAATCATACCTACTACCAATTGATCAACGATTTTTAAAACTCATGTATTCAGTTTGAATTCTCATCTATGTATCTATGTATCGATATAGCTACCCATATATACACCGTATATCTGAACTGTCCGCAGGCGGTGCTTGAGAGAATTTCGACGTGCCCCTGGAAATGACGATTGAGTGGACTCAGTACTGTACTCCGAGGCCGTGATCGAGTAAGTTGTGAGATACACTTGTGTAGGCCGTAAAGGACCGAGTTTGGAGATACAGTTGGAGGCCTTGTTCAAGCGAATTTGCAGGCCGTAATCGAGTGAGTCTGGACATACACTCGGAGGCTGTGATTGTGCGAGTTTGGAGATGTGCACCTGGAGGGCATGATTGTGTGAACTTGCAGGCCGTAATCGAGCAGGTCTGGAGAGACACTTGGAAGCCGTGATTGAGCGAATTTTGGAGATTCACTTGGGGGTCATGATTGAGTGAGTATGGAGATACACCTGGCGGCTGTGATCGAACCAGATTGGAAAAGTACTTGGAGGCGGTCGATGGACGGCGCACCGTGACTCCATTCATCAGTTAGTTGACTCACAACTGTGGGAATGTGACATGGTGACTCTACACTTGAAGCTGTTATGGAGAACTGGCTGGTGGCTGTCGATCGGTAGGGAGGTACACCGGAAGCTGAAGCTACATTCAGTGGTCCACTCGAAATCGTGAGAATCAAGGGATGACTCAGAATTTCAATTGTATGCTGTACACGGTGTATGCTGCACTCACTGTTAAATCATGTTGATGGCATGGAGTGATAGAGAGGGATGACTTGACAGCGTGTTCTTGTGATGATGGTAGAGTTGTGGACGAGAATGAGAGAGATGGGGATGAAGATGAGGATGATATGGAGGATACTAGCGGCTATGAGACATCAGGAGTACGACTTGCCTGATTGGGTTCAGAAGACCTAGTATAGGTGTTATTACCCACTCAATTGTGACTCCTACCTGCCGTATTGGGGATGGTAAATTGACTCGCACACGAAATTCTCTAAGTCCCAGTTCTTCACGAAGATTTCCCCCATCTCCTCTGATCTCTCTCTCTCTCGTGCTCAACTCTACTGTCACCTAAGAACATGAAGTTCAGTCATCCCTCTCTATCTCTCCATGCCATAATCCTGAGTTAACACTGAGTACAGCATACACCAAGTACAGCATCATCCAAAGATCGACAGTCTCCGGCTCACAGCAAGTTTCTCATCTCTCGGTCGATGTTGTACTGAACTCTGTACATTCCAACAATTCCAACTTACCCAATGAATAGAGTCTCCGCTGCCATCGTGCCTCCCTCGAAATAGACTGCGTCCAAGTACTCCTCCTATCTCCCCCAATCATTGCTTGAAAGTGCTTCTCCAAACTCGCTCCGTCACAGCCTCTAAGTGCACCTCCACACCCGATACAGCACGGCCTCCAAGTGTATCTCCAGACTCACTCTATAACTGCCTGCAAGTTCGCACGATCAAGGCCTCTATGTGCATATCTTCAAACTCGCCCGATCATGGCCTCCAGCTGTATCTCCAGACTTGCTGAATCACGGCCTGCATGAGCATCTCTAAACTCGCTCAATCACGGCCTCCAAGTCTATCTCCACCATGGCTCCATATGGCCTGCAAGTTTGCATGATCATGGCCTCCAAGTACATCTCTCCAAACTCGCTTGGTCACAGCCTCAAAGTGTATCTCCAGACTCGCTCAGTTACAGACTCCAAGTAAGTGTATCTCCGAACTTGATTGATTAAGGCCTCCAATAATATCATTATGGGGCGACGGTGAGTGAACGGGGATACAAGGGTAACAGTGGGGGAATGAGTAACGCGGAGCATATATTCGGGACACCCCGTTGTAGATAGACAGCATCCCATTGTCATCTCATCTTGTCATACAACAAAAATAGAGACTTTATCATTCCCAGCTATTGGTCTCACTCGCTCGTTCCGAGATTTCATCGATCCTCATGGCTGGTTAGTATCATACTATCTCACCTTCTTCCTACCCTCCTCGAGCTTACTGTAGAAGGAACGCAAGGCGAGATTTGTGCAGTCTCACCGTTTGCATTGCAATCCCGATGCAAAGGTGTAAGCAACAAACCCATTCCTACATATTGTCACAGCTGGCCACAACGCGAGAGTGTGAGTTTAGAATAGGAGACTGATAGAGCGAGATGAAACGGCGAAATGGCAGGAGAAAAGCAATATGCAACGCGACAAGTGATATTGACTCTGGGCGCAGAGCAATCCGCCACCGGGGTGTCACTGACAGCACTGACAGTGTGCATCCACTCTGACCCAGCAATTCCGCCTGGACCGAAATGGTTTTTGTTGATGTCTCATGGGGTTTTTCAGCAGGTCCGTCTGCAGATTCATTTCATGCTCTTGCTTTTGCTATTTGATAATAGTAATTGATCAAAATCACTCATTCAACATCAAGTGATCACTTTTTGAATGCTTTGCCGGTTACAGTATCGATTATATTGGAATCAATGTTTACCCCGTTGTGAGTTGTATTATGGAAGTATCGATTATATTGGAATCAATGTTTACCCCTTTGTGAGTTGTATTATGGACTACAAAGGCGGTCAATAGATCTGTCTGAGCTCAAATATCCGCACGATGCTGATTTCCCAATATACAAGACCAAACATTATGGATGCCCTATTGACCCCCAATTTCAAAATGGGGTAACGAGGATATCGTTCAGTGATTTGGCTTAAATGGCTGCCACTACAATGTACATGCTTTATTGTTACAATGGTACACTTAGATGACCAAAGATGAAGGACCAAAAATTGTTGAGGCTCTGTTGAGGCTCATTTTCAGAAAGGGGCAGATAGTGTGCCACTGTTGGTTTTGCCAATGAAGGCAGCTAATACCTCATTTATAGATGTCTGCAACCAATCTCCACTTGTCTAACCCAAGATGCAAAGCCAGTAATCGTTGACGCTTGGTTGACATTCATTTTCAGAATGGGGCAGTGACCATGTCACTTACTATTGTGCCTATAAGTAGTGTTAGCAATGGTTCCAACTCGCTAGTACAGTTCCGGGTTAGGGTTGGAACAGGAACTGAACTGTTGCAACGGGTCTTACCACACAAAAACCCGGACCATTGCAACTGGGCTGGTTTTACCACCAAAAACCCAGCATTTCAACCCCAGAACTTTGGCTCCAATTAAGTATCTCAGTTCTGATCATATTGTGACATGATGATTGTGAGGATTGTGGAGAATTTGCCGCTCTTTCACCTCCCGCATTCAGATGTTTGATCAGACCAGTATTTGTTGAGTCGCAATCAAAAACCCTCCAATTTCGGCTAAAATTGGGCGTTTTATCAAAGCCACTAAACAAGTATTGGTTGGATTGCCAATCTGAACGCAGGAGGTGAAACAGCAGTTATATCTATACAATCTGGGTATTGATCATGTTACGATACAATTACAAGTCATATACTTACTTGGAGCCAAAGTGGGAGCAATCGCAGTACATAACCACGGTCCGGGTATGACCCGGGCAAAACACCGCAGGTTTATTTCCTGTCCAGGTAGCAACACCACCAAGACAGGGGGGGTCGAGTCTTTGGCCGGGTCTGGAATGGAACCGAACGTAACCACTAGTCAAAACCCGGACCACTGGCAGGTTACCTGGACCCGTTGCCAACACTACCTGTAAGGGCAACCAATACATAGATTATGCTTGACAGCGACCAATTCACTTTCCAATTATCTTACATACATGACCCAAAATCATTCACACTCTGTCGACGTTCAGTTTCATGTATATTCTGGACAACATCAGCTGCCATCGATAAATGTATCCAAAATAATTTGGACTTATTTGTTGCCTTTCAGCCAGATTGAGACTCAGTCCTTTGGCAAAGCTAAGCCCAGTAATCTTCTTCCATGGGTCGCTCTCATTCCATCAAATTGTAATATCTTGCTGAATCATTCCATTAGCCCACTATACTTCTGTTTGTGAACAAATATTCACATGCGACTTCTCAATATTCTTCTATAATATTTCTCCAAGTGAAATTCTCAGTCAAGCAACATATGGAACTTGCTGATAACATATTGACCCATTCTGTCCTACTTCATCTGGTTTTCTTGATTCCTCCTTGTTTCCATTGCAGTGACCGTAATCAACCCCTGTTCAGCCTGTTCCATTGAACTATATGTTGGCCAAATCAATCCAGGAAAATTTCATGCAGCTTTCACATCCTGGTGCTCTGCGCTTTGAGTAGCCTCGATGCAATCATCAAGTTCGATATCCCAATTGTTGTCTGCACCCCAGTCATCATCGCTTGTGTTCGGATTATCCATGTCACCATTCTTGTCAAGCCAAGTGTCAGTTTTGGAAATTATTGCAGGTGCACTGACCTAATCACATTTGGCTGGATAACAGTCAATTCTTTTGATTCTGTGGAAATGTATTACCTGAGTTCCACTTCCAGGGATCTCGTTTGCAGACAAATCTGGTGGCAACTATCATCTTTCTGACCATTTGAATACAGCCACACCATCATGTTGAAAGTTTGACCAGGATGCTTTGATGATCTCTTCAGTATCTGAAATGTATCCTGCAGCTGTCATTTGTGTGTTTTGGGTGCAAGATTCCATCTGTGAAGCACATAGGTTTTGCCTGCCCTGACCACATCTCCAAAACGTCTTCGACCCTGGCTATTTTGTTCAGTTTTGTCTCCTCCCCCTCTCTCTTGAATTCGAAGTCATTTTGAGGCTGCCCGGCCTCACATACTGTGGAATCACCTGCAAATCTTGTTTCAATGGCTGAATCTAACTTTGTTGCTATGACTGTGTCCCGAAAGATTGCACCATTGGATTTTGTATGTCTCCAACTCATAATATCTGGCCCAAGGGAAACACTGGCCTCCAAGACGACACCATGAGGTATGATCGAGAGTATGTCGCTTGCCAAATTGGAGAGATCGGCATGCATTAAGTGTGTTGCCTCTTGTGGATGCTACCAGTCAGTACTATCCGGTTACCAAAAGGTACTTCTAATCCCAATGGGGTTAGAGTGGTAACCATCCAGATTGGTATTAACTTGCCTTCAGCGCTTGGGAGCTTCTGGAGTTGAATTCCAATAGAGTCTTACAACTGCCCATTAGTCTGCTGCGCGATGGCTTCACCCGGGTGTCTGCTCAGCCATGTTAATAGGTGTTGACTATTCTTCATAATCGCTTGACAGATTGTATGGATCAAAAGATCATTCACCAAAACCCAGACTGCTTTGCAGAGGGGAAGAGATTGTTGCGCGGAACATGTTTCAGTTCAATTGGGGAAATTCATTGATGTTTGGCACATTATTTATTCTCCACACACTTCAGAAACACGTCTGCATATTGGGTAGTATAGGAATCCTCGTCCTCAGGATTGATATCTATTCCCTTGTCGCAGTTCCTAAATTTTCACAATATCTGCAAAGGATTGACCAGATGTTCTGCAATGAGAAGCATACTGGTTGTTGCAGTCACTTCAGCATGATATTATGACAACTTCTGTTGCGCAAACTTCACAGCGAAGTATATTTCATCATTCCATTGAGTCTTCTCCTTTGATACATCCAGCATGAGGCCATCCCCTTGATGGAACATGACATTGCAGACAGATGGCATTACATAGAGTAACCATATGACTTTTCGACATCCTTAGAGTCCAGTATTCGAATGGCCTAAAATCATCCATGATGTACTTGATGATGGTCCATTCGTCCTGTGTTGGGAAGAGTGGCTGGTAATGAATGTATTGTGGATTGTTGAGCCACTCGGGAGTGTATTGTCGCATTGGGCAGGCTCCCGAAAGAAACACCAGTTTTGAATTCCACCATGATTACACTTCCATGATTGGTAGTACCGCAATGCGTACTTTGGCTTTTTGACTGTGAATGAACTCGTTTCGACAACCAAGTATCAGCATAAGCAATACAGCAAGCATTCTCTGCTATATGGAGGGCAGCTTCAGGTCTTTCAAAACATCTTGAGATACATACTTTCTCAATCATCCTTGCCAAACCTGGTCCCATAGGTGACACCTGATTGATTCTAGTTTTGGCCTCTGTTCGCAGTCTTTGACCCTTCTCAATGGCTGTGTTTTCATTCTCTCCAAATTGCTGATCGCACACATGGGCTTCCCAAGACTTGGTGCTGCCTTTGACTATGAGACTGCTCATGTATACACCCAATGCAGGCTGAATGTAATGTGCCATGGATGGTTGGTGGTGTATCATTCCAGGCTACTGGATTCCGGAGGCCTCAAGGGTTATTTGCAGTCCCCGAGTCATCTTGTATTTTGAGGAAGCATAGTCAGTCATGAATCCAAGTAAAGTGCTGTCGGTAGACTCAAAATGAGACAGAACTTCGTGCAAATGTATTGCTAACCTTGCTCCCGTAGGTTGACATTTGACCAATTATCCATGATTAGCTTTCGTAATAAGAAATGAGCACAATATCAATCGCATCGAATGTGGGTTGTACTTCTCACAACGCCCAATTTCGATCGGTATAGTAAGCCATAACTGACATTATGGCAAATTAGTTTGTTGATGTCCACCCGTCCAGAGCTGAGGAAGCTTTGTTTCTCGACCACATTCACTTCTTAATCGCAACCACAGTCAGTGACTACTCCCTCAGGAAAATGTTCAGAAGAGTTCTCGCAGCTGGTAGCACCACCTCCCAGTGTAATGCATCAATGACAGCAGTAACTCGATGTTTGATATAGCATTTGATGGCAAATGAACCAAATAAAATCCTCACATGACATCGTGATTTCAGGTGTCTTTGTGAAATTTGAAAGTTAGAAAATCCTTTGCTGGCAGTTTGCAGGATTGTGTCTGTTTGATGAATCAATATAGGAGAGATCTGACTGTTGAATATGAATTTCCTCTGCGAACTTACCATTCTAATTCCTTGACTCCCCTGTCTCTTCAGTATGGCCAAAGCTGTTTCATCAATGGTTGAACTTGTCAATTCAGAAACTTCTGACTCTGTTAATTTGTTCAACTTTGCAATGTGTGCTATTGCCAGCAAGTGTTTCCCCATTGAGCTGGTCCCATGTTGTGATGGATGAAGTGTTAGCAACGGGTCCGGACAGTCCCTTCGGGTCCGGGTCCGTGTCCAAACTGAACGGTTGTCAAAGTGGCGGTCCGGGTTGTCTATAAACCCGAACCGTCAACTCAGGTATGATTCAAAGGTAAACTCCCAACCAGTCTGAATCGGGCGGGTTGTCAGCGGGTCGCCCAGCGGGTCCATCTATAGATTCAAATAAGGCTCTTGTTTTTGGAGTTTGTTAATTGTATCTTATCAAAATGGCATTTTCAACAACCAATAATGTGTTTTTGTAAGTTTTGCAGCTTGCAATATACATTGATTTGGAATCCGTATTTTACTTTTGGTATATTGTCTTTTTGCCAATGATGGCGGTCAATAATTCCGTTATAAATGCGAAGATTAGCGCGATGACTTGATTACCAAATATGCAACAACTACAAGTGTTGACGCTCCGTTGACGCTCATTTTCAGGATGTGGCAGGGAGCATTGTGCTGCTGTTTCTGGCAGTAAAGGCTGCCAATATTTGATAAATGGATGTATGCAACCAATTGAAACATAAATTAACCAAGATGCGAAGCTAAAAATCGGTGACGCTCTGTTGACAATCATTCTCGGAATGGGGCGATGACCGTGTTGCTGTCGCTGTTGCCAATAACAGCTGCCAATACATTGATTATGCCTAACAGCGACCAAAGCACTGTTCAAATACCGTACTTACATAACCACAAATCTTTGACGCACCGTTGATGCTCATTATCAGAATGGGTCGATGACCGTGTTGCTGTCTGTTTGCCAATAGCAGCTGCCAATACATCGATTATGCCTAACAGCGACCAAAGCACTGTTTAATTACCGTACTTACATAACCACAAATCGTTGACGCTATTATGACGCTCATCCTGAGAATGGGGCAATGACCGTGTTGCTGTCACTTTTGCCAATAAAAGCTGCCAATACATCGCTTATGCTGGACAGCGACCAAACCACTGGTTAATTACCGTACTTTCATGTCCACAAATGGTTGCTGCTCTGTTGACGCTCTTTCTCCGAAGTGCGCGATGACCGTGTTGCTGTCTCTTTTCCCAATGAAAGCTCCCAATACATCCAGTATGCGTAACAGCGACCAGAGCACTGTTTAATTACCGTACTTACATAACCACACATCGTTGACGCTCCATTGACACTCATTCTCAGAATTGGACAATGACCGTGTTGCTGTCTCTTTTGCGAATAAACGCTGCCAATATATCAGTTATGCCTAACGGCTACCAAAGCACTATTTAATTACCCTACTTACATCACCACAAATCGTTGACTCTCCGTTGATGCTCATTGTACTGTATCGTCCATTCAACATCTGCTGCCATCGACAGTTATATGCATCATGATTCGAACTTATTGGAAGTCTTTCTGCCAGATTAAGACTTGGCCCTGTGGCAAAGCAGAGCGCAGTAACATTCTTGCACTGTTCGCTCACGCATGACTAAAATTTATGTGTCTTGCCAAACGCTTCATTGCTCCTGCTATACATCTGTTTATCAACCGATATTTACAAGCTTCTGCTCACCATTCGCCCATAATATATCTCTAACTAAAACACTCAGTCAAGATACATAAAGAAGGTGGTGAAACATTGACGCATTCTGTCCTACTCATTCTTCACTCCCTGGTTCCTTGTTGTTTTGATTGCATTGACCGTCACCAACACATTTTCAGCCTGTCTGTTTGACTTCCATGTAGGCCGAATCAATCCGGGAACATCTGGCGCGGCGCTCACACCCTGCTGCTCTTGGGATTCCGGATCCTCGATGGTATTGTCTTGGTCCATATTGGATCCAACGTCCGCCGCGCTATCATCTTCACTGTCATTTGGATTATCTGAGTCCCCATTCCAGTTAAGCCAATCGTCAGTGTCCGAAATGCTTTCAGGTGCGCAATCCTCGTCACTTTCGACTTGATGACAGTTGATTCTCCAGATTCGGCGGACATTTAAGATTTGAGTTCGTCCTCCAGGGAGGTCCTTTGCAGACAAATGTGGTGGCAAAAGAGATCTTTCTGACAATTTGAATGCAGCCGCTCCATCATGTTGAAAGAGTGACCAGGATGCTTTCACAATCTCTTCGGCGTCCGAAATGTATCCCACGGCAGTCATCTGCTTGTTTTAAGCGCGACATTCCTTCTGTGTAGCACGTAGGTTTTGGCTGCCCTGCCACATCTCCAAGAAGTTGTGAACCTGGGCCATTCTGTGCAGTTCCTTCTCCTCCGCCTCGTTCTTCATTTCCAAGTGCCTTTCAGTGTTCACGTTATCCAATTCTTGATCAGTGCCTGCCAAAATCCCGTTAATGGCTCGAGCGAACTGCCTTATAACGACTTTTTCGCGAAGCTTCTTGCCTGTGGTTTTTGACTGCCTCCAGCCGATAACATCTTGGCCAAGGGAAAACTTGCCTCCACTCTGACACCATGTGGTATGATAGAGAATATGTCGCACGCCACATTGCAGAGCTCGGCGTACTTTGAGTGCGTTTGCTCTTGTTGATGCCACCAGTTGGGTCTGTCCGGTATCCGAAATGTACTGCTAAACTTCATTGGGTCGGACTGGTAATCATTGAGATTTGGATTGATTTGCCCCTAGTTTTTTGGTGATCCCGGCGGCAAAATCAAATAGAGCCTGACGGCGGTCAATAAGCGCGTAGTGCGATCGCTTCATCCTGGTGTCGTCTCAGCCACATTGTTAGGCGTTAAGTGTTCTTCATCATTGCTGGACAAATCATAAGGATCAAATGATGATTGACAGGATCGTGAAGCCGTTGCGGTGGAGATGTGATCGCTGCTCGGTGAGCTTTGGTATTTATTGACGTGCACGCGTAGATGTTTGGCCCAGTATTCGTTCTCCACATACTTCAGAAAGGCCCCTTGGTATTTGGTAGTATCGGATGTCTCGTCCTCAGGATTGATATCCATTCCGTTGTCCCACTTTCTGAACGATCGCAACTTCCGGAAAGGATTGAGGATATGTGCAGAAAGTGGAAACATGCACGTCGTTGGAATCACTTCGGTGTAGTATTTGGACACCCTCTGTCCAGCTAACCTCACCGCGAAGAAGAAGTCTTCTTTCTATGGAGTTTTCTTCTTAGACAAAGCTCGCATCATGCCATCCATGTAATCAAACATGTCATTGTATACTGTGATAACATGATGCAATGTGACTGTATGCCTCTTCGACATCCAAAGGGTTCAATATCTGAATGACCTCAATACTTCCATGACATACTTCACAATCATCCATTGATCTGGAGTTGTGAAAAGTGGCCAGTATTCGGTGTATTTTGGATTTTGAAGCCATTCACGGGTGAATTCCCGTAATCAGTAGGCCCACTCGAGTAACTCCAGTTTAGAGTTCTAAAGTTTCTCCACATCCATAATCGGAAGTACTGCAATGCGGAAGTTGGCTTTTTGACAGTCAATGAACCTATTTCGACCACCAGGGGTCAGCATAATCAATACAGCAAGCATTCTCTGCTATATGAAGGTCAGTTTCAGGACTTTCAAAATATCATGAAATATGTACTTTCTCAATTATCGTCGCCAAACCAGGTCTCATGGCCGACACCTTGTTGATTCTAGCATTGCTCTCTTTTCGAAGTCTTTGAATCTTCCCAATGTCTATACTTTCATTCTCTCCAAATTGCTGATCGCGCTGATGGGCTTCCCAAGACTTGGTGCAGCCTTTTACACCGAGACTGCTCATGAATGCGCCTACAGCCAGCTGTATGATGTGCGCCATGCAGGGTATGTGGTTCCTCAATGCCAGCCACTTGATCCCAGAGCCCTCAAGTGTTGATTGCAGCTCATGTGTCATCGAGTAATTTGAGAAAGCATTATCCATCGTAATAACGAGCAAATGGCCATCGGTTAGCTCAAAACGATCCAGCACATCCTTCAAATGTACAGCTAGCCTTGCTCCCGTATGTTGGCCCTTGACCTATCATCCTCAATTAGTTTTTGAAATGGGAAAAGAATAGGTGATCAACCTCATCGAAACCTAGTTGAACTTCACGCAATACCCAAATTCGATCCATAGAGTAAGCAATCACCGACATTATGGCCAATGTGTTCGTTGATGTCCATCCATCCAAAGCTGAACTAACTTTTTCACATGACGGCAATTGCTTCTTCATTGCATCCAATGCCAGTGCATATTGCCTACGGCAAATGTTGCGCCGGGTTGAAGCGGACGGCAGCACTAGGTCATGGCATAATGCCTTATATGACCGCCGTGGCTCGAGATTTGGTATTGGGTTCCATGGAATATGAGCCAAAACAAATCCTAACATGAGCTATCGACCCCACGTGTCTTTGTGAAATTCGGAAATGTCAAAGTCTTTATCTAGCAATTTCGAAAGTTTTGTCTGTCAGTTCAATCATTATGGAATATACTGGATGTCAAATCTGATTTTCCTCTGCGTACTAACTATTGTGATTCCTCGACTTCCTTGCCTCTTCAAGATGGCCAAAGCTGTTTCATCAACAGTTGTACTAGTCTGTTCGGTGACTTCTGTCTCTGTCAATTCGTTTAACTTTGCGATGTGAGCTTTTGCAAGCAAGTGTTTCCCCATTGAGCTGGTCCCATGTTCTGGAAGATGGCCAAGAACTTGATGACAAACGATACGTATGATGCCAGGGCTGCCGGTGGCTTCACTTTCGCAGTGTAAATAGAATCGCCATGACGGTGCATGTCTACAATCATTCCAAGCAATAGGCCGCTTCGAGCCTTCATTCATTGAATCCCACCACCCACCAAAAATGATTTGCAATGTAAGGTCGCTCAAATCACGAATAAAGCCAGGTTCATCTTTGCAAGATGTCATAACCTCGAGTAAAGAGGAGTTCAAGGATTTGGAATCTGGCATGGCGGTAACAATTAGAACGCTGGTTGATCTGACTCGAAAGACTGGCGTAACTGACAATGCAGTAAAGCAGACAGCGACTTCTCAAATATTGACTCTACAACTACAAGCAAAAAAATCGGATCTGTGAGACATTGCATGCATAGTTGTGAAGTTGTATACAACGATAGATTGCGAAGACTGACCGCGTAAAACTCGATTTACGAACCGCATAATGTAGTACATCGCTGTGTGACGATCTGAGCATCCACCAAAACTGTTGGCGCTGTGTGGGCGCTCAATTGTAGGAGGCGGACGGGATATCATCACTAGCATTTTTGCCATTAAAGGCTGCCGATGAGTTCATTGTGGGTTGTCTGCATTCCATTGCCATTAAATTATTCAACATGCAAGATCAAAAATCTTTGACGCTCCTGTGACGCTCATTTTGCGACAAGGTTACGATCCTACTGGAAGCATTTTTGCCCAGACAGTAGGCTGATAGTCTGATTATGAGTCAATGTAGCCGCACAACCCTTGCCTGTTCCAAGATGCAAGGCCAGAAGTCGTTGACGCTGCATTGACGCTCATTTTTAGGACATAGTAGCGATGTTGTCGCAACCATTTTCGCATAGAAAGGCAGCCCATAGTTCGATGATAGTTCAATGTCGCCATGCAGCCCTTGCATTTTCCATGATGCAAGGCCAACCGCCGTTGACGCTCCTTTGACACTCATATTGAGGACATAGTCGCAATGTCGTCGCAATCATATTTTGTTTAGAAAGCCGGGCGATAGTTTGATTATGAGTCAAGGATGCAGCGAAACCCTCGGAATTTTCAATGATGCAATGCCATAAATCGTTGACACTCCATTGACGCTCATCTTTAGGAGGTAGCAGCGATATCATCTGTTTCCTTTTGACCTATAAAGGCCGCCAAAATTATGATTATGGCTAGATGCCTCTGCACAGCCAAGCAATTATCCAGGATGTAAGACCAGGAATTGTTGATGCTCCATTGACGCTCATTTCTATGACGGGGCAATGTACATGTGGCTTGCCATTGCCCCTTCTAAGCCAGCCAATACTTCTTCTTTGGATGGATGCGACTATGCAGGCGGGTGTTTGCTGGATTGATATTACTATAAATCGTTGACGCTCCATTGTCACTCACCTTTGAGCTTACCTTAGAGACCTACTGATAGTCATTGGGTACACAACAATTGTACAAAACATGCATACAGCTTCTATTGGCAGCCAGTATACCGTTGCTATGTAATATCATTTGAATCCAAGATCTTCGAGAAATCGCAGTTTCTGAACCACCACCCTACACAATATTTACATCATTAATGACGTAGGTCCATTGCGTTTCAACTCTTTCGGCCGGCTATTCACGGGATAACACTCCATGCACTAGTGTTAGATATTTATAGCCTGACTTCCTCACCATTCCTTATCTAGCTTATTCTGCTAGATTTCCATGACATACCATGAGCGGTTTTCAATTTCTCGACCATGTGCAGGAGGTCTGAGCGAAGTGATATATAGTTAGCTACATGGATTAATGCAACCTTTCGGCTGTTATTTGTCCGAGTTTCGCATGTGCTTTGACTGCTCCTTCCATGAGTCGTATGACATCACTGACTGAAACTCTGTTAGTAAATTTCGTCTCAAATTTAGGTTTTGTTTTATCATTGATGCGTAACAGGCAAGATCATAAAAAGATTGTCGTGTGTCTATACATATCATTTGGAGTTTAGAAGATTCGGATGGCCCGTATGACCCTTGCACACACACTGACGTATAATCCTGTCTCACAATTTGGTCACTGGAGTTCAGAAAAAGCTGACACATTACAAAACAGGTTCACAAATTGCTTATACTCGAGATACATCGTCAAAAATCCGGATTTGGCTATCTACACTTGCAGTGACGCTGGAGCCGTCACCATGTCTCCGTCGGAATCTGATAGCTATATGGTAATTAGCTACGGACGCTATATGCAGGGGTGGAAGGGTACGGGGTGAACTGGCTTCGCAATCGCTAACTGCAATGAATCGGGCACTACGGTGTGCATCGGTCGTACTATGTGATTGTCCGCCTGAGGTTTCTCTAAACCAAGCCTCATTTGACTACTTCCCTGTCGAGACGCCACTTGCGGCATTTGTGATTGTCCGCGGATGATATCAATAGCATGCATAAGCTCTCCAACTGTTGTCGGTGATGCTGTGGCTGCAGTTGAGTGTGTTTGGGGCTTCCCGACAGCTGGAACCTTCAATTCAGTCGTCCCGTACTTCATATCTCAATCACGGAAGTAGTTGGCTGTGTCCCCCCATCCCGGTTGGGTCAGTTAGTCATGCCACATCTGCTTCTGCCGAAAGCTCTCCATGCGGTGCTGTACTGTTTTGCAGATTGTGCTCATCACCCAGCCTGGTTTGTCATCCTCGCTCAGATTGCCATGCCCTGTATCTTCTTCATCATCATCCTTGTCTTCCCAATCCTCCTCATCTTAAGAACTTGCAAAATCACTCAGATAGTCTCCGATAGCATTTAACATCTCCTCAAATGAGATTTCAGGCTGTGTGGTTGTCGATCGTCCCGTTCCAACATTACCCATATGTTCCTGCTCTTGAATTATCGCTGTCTCTGCGTCTTGAACTGGCTGTCTTGCCACTGCAGTCTCTCGCTCCACATAATCCTCAATCCATTTCTCTCTCTCTTCATTGCTTAAAAAGTGGATTTCCCGTTGTTTCTCCGCTGCAAACTTCTTGTTCGATCATAAGTGGCGCAACGCTCCCAACGCTCGGACCCTTTCTGCCTCCAGGCTATTCTTGCCTTTATTCGCCTGATGACATCATCGGGTGGAATGTTGTGTTGATTGGCCATATTTGCCCGCCGGAAGTGGCGAAAGGTTCTTTTTCGGAGCATTGACCATTGTATCTTGTGTTGAGCTTGTTGTTGGGCGAGATGTTGGATATTGCAAGAAATGTACCACATGGAGGAAAGCTGCGTCTTTTATGTCAAGGTTGGTAGGTTTGATCAATTCGAACACAGCAAAATCAGTGTTTTGACTGTCACTTCATTGGGAATAGTCATGCTGATAGTTTATTATGACTTGATAGTTAGCGTGTGATTCATGTAAGATCCCAGCAATGTCTTGAGACAAACATCACCAGATGTCCTTTCCGTCAAAGAATGACCTTGTTATATCAATCAAACATGAGATATCAGCTGTCGTTCTCCTCGAGGTATCCCTGTAAACCAACAAACAATGTCGGACCGACTGGCTGAAATCGCGCGACCATTGCCATCCCCTGGAGCTATACGCAACAGGATTTGGCCTGCATTGAACGTGCAAGTAGGCTGTCACTCATTCCATTTTGACTTGTAGCTCACTATATAATCTCCAGCACTTCCCACTTCTTTTCGTGATTATCTTCCTCAGGTTTCTACAAAAGCAAGCCATGGCTCCCGAAACACTTCATCCAGGTGCTATTGGAGCCGAATCAAGCCGAACGACAGGTGCTTCACACAATGAGCCACTTGGCTAGACACAGCAGCAATGCGGACACCAGTTATTTCACAGCGACGCCGCAATTGTAGCTATCGAAAATATGACCCAGGATGCACATTTGACAAAGCTACGTGAAACTGGAAACAAGAAGAATAAGAAGCAGCATGCGATCGGATGTGAGTCAATCCATATCTGTGTAGACAACGGTCAACTAGACATATAATGCACAGCTGGCGTACATAGAGAGCTACGTGACCAATTTATCGCTTCCTGGAAAGGCGAATCTCCGTGGTCGACCAAGGCATTTGTCCGCACAGTCCGCGAAATTGAACATCACGAAGTCGTCAGTTCTGGGATCTTTGCAGACTCATTTCGTGATAAAAGTCCCTGGGAATGGACGAAACAGGCTCGGAAGACCTTGGAGGAGGCTACGGAGTTGTATATGGTTGACGTAATACCCGGATCTCCCTGTAGAAGCAGCAACTAATTTCTTGGATGTTTTCACCATGTCAGCTACCATGGCAAGACAAGGGAGTTTGGGTACAGCTTGAACAGTCAGACATGCGTCTTGCCTTGAATATGGCAAAAATGGCCAAAGGAGGGTTTTGACGAGCCGCTATAGAGGAAACACTACAACTAATCAAGAAACCTCATGCCAAAGTCCGAGAAGAGAAGAAGTGGGGTGTTGAGTTTCACGGGAATGACAAGGTGAAGGCTGCGATCGAAAGACACCTGGCAATGGTTCGCGAAAATCAAACGGACGGCTGCCTTCCTTGCCCATATGGCCCCGCAAAAAATCCACAGACACGCTGGAGGCGTAAAGGCAAAGGTGCACCAGCACCCAGACCGCCACCACCTCAGCCCGAATCGCCACCTGTGCCATCTGATGACGAAGAGAGCTCCGAAACAGAATGTATGCCACCTGCATATATCTATATACATAGTCCGCTTCCCAATGCTCGATTGTTGCCAATGATCGCATGCGCGATAAAGATTCAATTCCAGATTTGCTGACTCATGATGATCCATTCACAGGTTAGTACACTATCAGCTGCGTGGTAATGCAGCTGACAGCCATTATGATGACGAGGGCAGCCGTTTGAGTGAATCTCACAGCGAAGACGAGAGTTGACTGAAGACAAAATGTAATTTTGAGTATTATCATTATCTACAATTAGCGGACACTTTAAAGTATATTTTAAAGGGTATATTTATATGCATCATTAAAGAACAATGTAGTAATAAAGTAGAATGTACATGAATAGCACAGAACAGCTGCCAGAAGACCATTATTGATATACTATGCCAAAGTGAATGGTTCTATATTGCGGATACGCCCGTGGAAAAATGAGCGTCAACAGAGCGTCAAGAATGTTTGGCTTAGCATCATGGTTACTCTGCATGGGGATTGGTCGCAGAGATGCATAAATGACGTACACGCTGCCTGTATAGGCAAAAGAGAAATGGATACGCTTCCTGCCCGATTCTGAAACCGAGCGTCAACAGAGCGTCAAAGTCTTTTGGTTTTGCAAGTTAGGTAATTAATCAGAGACTTGGCCATCTTGATGCATACTGAGAGTATTGGCCGCGTTTATAGGCCAAAAGGAAAGAAACATGCTCCCTGCCCGATCATGAAAACGAGCGTCAACGGAGCGTCAACGATTTTTGGCCTTGCATTCAGGTCAATCAAAGCGCCATGTGGCCGTTAATGGCTATATACAAAGTTGTGACCGGTTTGATGGGCTAAAACGCTAAACATCAGTGGGTTGCAGCTTTGAAAATGAACTAAATTGTGGTAGTCCGGGAGGCTGTCGCGGGAAGGTTCCTTGTTATCTGCCTATACAGGCTACCAATTCCTGGTATATAGATGCCTGCGATCATTCGCCAATTGGATTACCCAAGATGCAAGATCACAAATCGTTGACACTCCGTAGATGCTCATTTTCAGAATGGGGCTGGGAGTCTGTCACTGTTTCCTTTGCGTATAAAGGCAGCCGATACATCATTTATGATCATCTACATCCAATTACCACTCAGATTACCCAAGGTGCAAGACCAAGAATCATCGACTCGCAGTTGACTCTCATTGTTAGGATGGGGCAGGGACTGGTTCTCGCTTGTTTTTAGTGTTAGCAACGGGTCCGGGTAACCAGCAAGCGGTCCGGTTTTTGGCCTGTGGTTCGGTTCAGTTCGGTTCCAAACCCAGCCAAAAACCTGAACTGCTTTGTCTTGGCGGTGTTGTTACCCGGACCGGACATAAACCCTCGGTTTTTTGGCCAGGTTGTACCCGGACCACAGTTCCATATTACGGTTCCTGCAACATTGCCTCCAACTAAGTATATGACTTGTGATCGTATCATGACATGATCAATACGTAGATTGTACAGAAATCACTGCTCTTTCACCTCCTGCTTTCAGGTTGGCGATCCGACCAATATTCGTTGAGTGGCTTTGAAAAAACGCACAATTTCAGGAGTAATTTGGGGGTTTTCGATAGTGACTCAACAAATATTGGTCCGATCGTATATCTGAATGCTGGAGGTGAAAGAGCGGCTAAAACTGGACATTCTACGTACTGATCGTGTTGTGATACAATCAGAACTCAAATACTTAGTTGTAGGGAAAATGGCGCGCTTGCCAGGGCTGGGTTTTCCGGTGGAAACAGGCCCAAAAGCAATGGTCCGGGTTTTTCGTGTGGTAAGACCCGTTGGAACGGTCCGGTTTCGGGTGGAACCGGACCCGGAACCGACCCGGGAAATCAGACCCTTTGCTAACACTACTTGTTTTTGATCATAAAGGCGGCCAATACATCAGAAAAGAACAACGATATACCAATCTCAATATTTTGCGATTTGCGATGGGATATCTCAATGCGACCATAAATATAAATACCCGAATATCGGAACCGGAGATTGGAACTGATGGGTGTAGCCAAAGCAGGAGAAACCCGCGTGTTGACGGGTACGGGTCCGAGATTGGCCCCCCCAGGATGCAGCAGGTCGGGTTTTCAAACCGGTTTCAAACCGAAGTGAACCATTTTAGTGGTCTGAACCCGGACCGCTGGGGGGTTACCTGGACATGTTGCTAACACTAGATGGATGGCGAGGAACTTGATGAAACATAATATAGATGATGCCAGGGCTGCCAGTCTTCTCACTTCCGCAGTGCAAATAGAATCCTGACGAAGGCACCTGTCCAGAATTATTCCAAGAACCAGCATGTTTCCAGCCAACATTCATTGAAGCCCACCAGGCATCAAATATGATTTCTAAAGTAAGGCCCCTCAAATCGTGAATGAAGTGACATTTATTTTGGAAAGCTATCATAATCTCCAACAACAAGGTATTTCAATTTTGGGAATCCAACATGGTGGTAAGAATTTGAAAGCTGCTTGATTTGAGTTCAGAAACCATCATATATTACATTATTCCAAAGGAGAATGCTTGTTCCCAACAATTGACTTTATAGCTACACGCATGACTGAAGCAAGAGCTGTGAGACATCACATGCATGGTTGTCAATTTGGATGGAAAGACAAATTGAGAAGACTGACTGTCAAAAATTCAATTTAGGAATGACACAAAGTAGTTTGCTGCTGTGTAGCTTACTGAGCCCCGCAAAAACTGTTGCTGCGCTGCTGACATTTATTCTTAGGAGGTGGTCGCAGTATTGTTCCTCGCATTTTGGCCCATAATGGTGGCCAATACCTCAATTATGGATTAATGCCAATCCACAAGAATTGGATTATGCATGTTGCAAAACCAGAAATCATTGACGCTCCGTTGACTTTCATTTGAAGGACACAGTACTGATGACATCGCAAGCATGATTGGGTTGAAAGGCCACGGATTCTGTGATCATCAGTCAATGTGATTGCACAGCTGTTGGATTACCCATGATGCAGGACCAAAAAATCTGTGAAGGTCCATTGAAGATGTTTTTAAGGACAGGGCAACGACTGTGTCGATTGTCTTTTTCACTAAAGAGCTGACCAATCTTATCAATTTGGCAGGATGGAACAATGCAGCCCTTTGATTGCGGAATGTGTAAGATGAAAAATTGTTGACACTGCGTCGACTCTTGCATTGAACACATCCAGACACTCAATGTACACTCCATAGTTGTATGTGACAAATCGTTTAGACATAATCGACAGCCAATTGAGTATTTCTCTGCATAATCATTTGCACCTGGAAACATTATGGCCTCTCAATTTCGGATCGACCACTATCCATGTACTGTGGGTGATGGATAACATGGTCCAATCACAATCCCGCTCTTTCAGATGTCTATTCACAACATGTACATCTTTCCACGAGGCATTGATTAAGATCGGCCGACTTCCTCACCTTGCCTCATCCAGCCGCTTGTTCTCACTTTGCATGACATATAATAATCAAGTTTGAATATCTTCGCCATGTGCAGCAGGTCTGTGCGGAGAGTAATGCAGTTGCATACATGGATGAGTGCTGCATGACAGTTGTCATTCAGAAAGATTGGTATTATGCACTGACCACTCCTTCTATGACTCATATGACATCACATGCCTGATTTTTGTTAGTAAATCTCATCACAACTATACTTTTCATTTCTCACTGAACAGTAACTGGGGAAAAGATATCCAGTGTATTGGTCATCGTGCAGCCTGATTTCGAATCTAAACATCTTCCATGCTGCGAATGACCTTTGCACATGCAGCAAAGAATCATTGTGTTTCGCAATTTGGACACTGAAATCAATAACAAGCTGCAATGTAGCAAAATTGGTATACTAATTGCATGTCAGTGAGATATGATGTCGAACAATTTCATTTACCTATCCATTTTCCTGACAACACAGGAGCCATTATCATTACTTCGTCCGAATGCAATTTCTGTCAGGTGATCTGCTGGGAAGGCAATCTGCAAAGGTAGAAGCTTCGAGGTTCAACACGCTTCGCATTGGGGATGGTGAATCAATCGGCCTCCATGTCTGGTAGAAGACACGTTATGCCTTTGTTGACTGCGACTTCCGAGAACCTAACCTCATATAACTACATACTGGTCGAGAACTCCCTTGCGGTTCTTTCAATGTTTGTGGGATGATGTCAAAAGTCTCCATAAGCTCTCAAAATAATGTCGGCGCATTTGCAGCTGCAATGTCATCCATGTGCAGTTCAATGACTGCTTGAACCCTCAATTCGGTTCTGATGTCCTTCTTGTTGCATTTCCAGAAGTAGTCGACTGCATCCCCCCATCCCGTGATGGTCAATCTTTCAAGACGGAGCTGCTTCTGCCGGAACCACTGAATGCCCAGCGGTACCGTTTTAGATATTGTGTGCACCACCCAGCCGGCTTCATCCTCTCCGCTCAACTTGCACATCCGTGTGGCCTAAACATCCTCAGCTTCCGCATCCTCCTCATGGTCTGCACATGCAAGATCGCACAGGATGTCTCGAATACATTTCACCGTCCCCAGAAACGATCTTTCGGGCTCCGTGGTTTGTTTGTTTGTAATCATGTTGCATTCACCCCGAAGGGGTGCCCAGCTAAGTTACCATAAGCCGGCCGATCACTGGTGGTCATGGCATTTAATTAACATTTTTATCCCTGTCCATCGGAAACTTCCTGTTCATCAATCGGCTAAACTACGGCCAAACTAGCTCACATAGCACCTACTTCTGACTCAGGCAAAGTCGTCTCCTCCCGCTTCCCGCTACCCAATGGAGGGCACTAAGGCCACTAGCCCACCAAGCCCACCCCCGGGCTCCGTGGTTGTCAACCCTGTGTGTTCAGCTTCGCTCATATCTTCATCCTGCAGCTTGATTGCTGTCTCGGCTTCTTGAACTCTCATTCTTGCCCCAGCAGTTCCTCTCTCAACAGGACTCTCAATTGAATTGTCATTCCCTTCAATGTTTGTTTAGTATGTGTCTTGTTGTTTCTCCGCTGCAAGTTTCATTATCAACCACAAGTTATGCAATTCTTGAAGGGCTCGGACACTTCTTGTCACGAAGCCACTCTTGCATCTAGTCGCTTGCTCACGTCGTCGTGGGGAATGCATTGTGTATTGACCATGGTTGCCAACTAGAAGTAGTGATGAGTGCTTTTTCGGAGCATTGACCATTGTACTTCGTGTAGACTTCATCATTGGGTGCAATGTTGAATGTTGGGAGATATGGACGATATAGAGGCAAGCAGCCTCGTGTATGTCAAGGTTGCTACATTTGATCAACTTGAACAAAGCAAAATCGGTGTTTTGACGGGCATTCAAATGTGAATAGTTATGCTTGCCGTACAACATGACTTGATTGTTAGTGTCAGTTCCATAGAATATCGCGCGGATTTTTGGAGATAAACATCGCAAGAGTTGTTCTTTCCCTCGAGAAGTTTCCTGTTTATATCTGACAATCATGAGATTTTGGTTGCCTTACGCCACAATGTAACCCTATAATCAAAGGAATAACATCGGACCGACTTACTGCAGACCATGGGACATTGGGAAACCCACACAACTTGGAGTTATAAGCAGCTGGATTCATCTTGAGTAGAATGTGCAAGCTGGCTGTTACTCATTCCATTGTGACTGGAAGCTGACTATATATTCCTCAGGACTTCCCACTTGTTGTCATTCTCATCTGTTCTAGTCCTTTCACAGAGGCAGTTCCTCTGCGCAAAGACTGGTCCATTCGCTGAGTGTACCCCACCTCGGTCAATGGACTGGTTCATTTGCGGTGTGTATGCACTCTGTTAATGCACTGCATGCATATATTCGCACGCATGTACGCACAGTTGGCTGGCCATATCCAGTCGAATTCAATCAGCAAAACTACATTCACATCTTCCAACTATCGAAACTCACCATCTATATCGGTGTTGATGGTTATATTAGTTCCTAGCACCGCCATCTGGTACTTTCAATCTTCGACGCAACAAAGCTCTGCCTGGGCCCAGTAAGAATCAAATGTGACTTCGACTCAGCAAATACACAGGGAGAGGCCTGGGGGAAGACAGATTTGATTACCGCTGACGATTGCAACAATAGCGCTCAGGGAAGCACTCCAATGATTTGACCAAACTGGATACTGAGGAAGGAGAGGTTGACGAGGAGGGCCAGGTCACTAGTAAGGAGGAGGAGGAGGAGGAAGTGGAGGAGGAGGTGATGGAGGAAGAGGAGGTGATGGAGGAAGAGGATATTGTGGAGGAAGCGGGGAACTAGGAACAGACAGTTTCAAATGATGACGTAGAGCAATGTGTTGTGGTAGATGAACGACGACACTGAGGCATACAGCTCGTAGGAATCACGAGGAAGGTGTGCAGAGTACATTTCTTTTTTCGTTGAGTGTAATTAGCATCTTTGTATATACACTACGTGATGAACCGGTCCCTTCAGGGAGGGTGGGTCTCCGCTGATGGACCGGTATCACCACGGAGCAACTGCCTCCATGAATGGACCAGAACATCATCTTCCTCTCCTATTCCACACCAGTAAATCATGGCTACAACAACACCTCAGAAAGGTGAGAGTGGATCTGAATCAAGCCAATTGAGAGACACTTCATCCCACGCGTCACTCGCTGTCACACAGCAATAACGCAGACAGCAATGACTCCACTGCGACGCTACCAATGCAGCCACTGAATGTATGGCCCAGGATGCCCATTCAAAAGTCGCCCGTAAGACCAGAAGCAGCAAAAATCAGACGCAATATGGAATTGGATGTGAGAATATCAATATCATAGTAAACGGCCGTCCGTTCACCGTATAATGCACAGGGGGTATACTCAGAGACCTCTGTGACCAAGTGAGTACTACTCGTAATGGGAGGCCTCCATGGTCCACCAAGGTTTTTAGTCATTCAGCCTGCCAGATTGAACTCGCTGATATGGTCAGCTATTGCGTTTTCGCAGAGCAATTGGATCATTTGGATCTCCGAGAGTGGACACCACACTATTTAATCACCTTGGAGATTGCTACCGAAGCGTATATGGTTGAGTTAGTAGCGGAATGTCATTGTTAGATCCAGCAATTAATCTCTTGTAGGTTTTGAACAGGTCCACTACTCTGGCAAGGGAAGGAGGTTGCATACAGCTGGAACAGTCCGACATGTGCCTGGCTTTGAATATGGCCTGAATGACCAAATGAGTGTTTTCGTGCACCGCAATGGAGGCAACGCAATACCTGATCAAGACACCTCGTGCCGAAGTCGTAGGTGAGAAGTAGTGGGGACGTGAGTTCCCTGGGAATAGAAAGGTGAAGACTGCAATAGAAAGACACCCGGCTATGGTTCCTCAAAACCACACTTACGGATGTATTCCTACCCGAAATGTCGACTCGAACAATCTAGAGACATGTTCGACGCGCTATGAAATGGTTGCACCTTTCTCTTACCAACATAGAGAGACGACACTAGAACGGAAGCCACCACTGCCCGGAATGCCCCTTGCACTACCCTGCCACAATGAGAGAGCTCAATGATCCTAAAACAACACTTTGCTCCCGGGGTATGTGTATTCACATGCTCCCATTCCCTCGAGACAATTTTCCATACTTTATGCATATGTGCATGATACCCAGTATGATACAGATTTCAATCCAGATATTCTGACTGATGAAGGAACATCCACTGGTTCGTACACTATCTGCTGTGTCGTAATGCAGCTAATATTGATTTTGCACACATGAGCGGCCTATTGACCAAACCTGCAAGTGAGGACAAGCTTTGATCAAAAGGAATTGGATCTCGGAGTGAATTGGTATCTACAATCAGCGACCACTGTACAGTATATGTCAAAGGATAGATTTATATGTATTATTAGAGAACAATGTAGTGATGAAGGAGAAAGTGAATGAAAACGATAGAAAGGAGGCCAAAACAGCGTGAATGATATACTCTGCGTAATCGAGTAATTGCACATTGCGGTTACGCGGGTGGGAATATGAGGGTCAACGGAGCATCTACAATACCAGGACTTGTAAGTGAGGTGATTAACAATTGACATGGTCGTGGTTATACACAATTGAAGTATTGGCCACCTTTATGCGCAAGAATTCCAGCAACATGCTCGCTACCCCATCCTGAAAATAAGTGTCAACTGAGCGTCAATGATTTCAGGTCTTGTAAGTATTATGTGGGTGCTTCAGCCAAAGTCACTATACTTATAAGTATTCAAGATACTCAAGCAAACACTCAGGTACATGGCTGCAGTTCCTATTGTACTCCTTATGCGGATTTCCAGATGAGGTGGATTGCTGACCAATATGAATTTTAAACTCAAAGGGGACAAATATGAATTGTCGTTTCAGATGCTTCTAGGTAGATCTCATCCAAATTGTATTGTGGTGTAGCACAATACTGACAATATATACAAGTATGTGTTATAATGAATCTTTGTGATTGATTAATTTGGTGAATTATATTCGCCTGATTAATCTCGGTGATTAATGAATTTAGTCAAGTATATTTGTACAAATAATCTCAGGGATTAATTGATGTACTTCTAGATAATAGGTTGCTTATTGATAGTACAATCTTAATTATCATGAATCTTCACAAATTCTTCTTATCTTTCTGGATGAGTCCAGCATTCAGATACTATCAGCAATGCTACGTATTAAATGTGATCTACCTATAATTCAAATTCTCTCTTTTTAAGACAGCTGAGTGTCCATCTTCCCTACTTCTTCCTTTAGCTCCCAAATTTAGCTTCCAACTCAAGTAGTGTGGGTTCCTGATCAGTGGCTTCTCTTTTGAACACATTTCCCGGCTGGGTTGTATTTAATATTGTCCGGTTTGTTGGTGAGATCGGGTTGTTGGAATTACAATTGTTGGTCTTGGTAGCAATATCGAATCCGGGACTATCCAATTCCAGAATCAAACCTACTGTTCCTGATCGCTGTATTGATGGACTAACAACCAGCTGACGAATATAATCGGAAGTAAAGGTCATATATTGCCGGCAATGGATTCAATTATCAGTGAGCAGGTTATACTTGCTAGCCACGATATACACTGAGTGCCAAATGATCGATCCTGTTTCCCCAATCGATCCAGCAACGTTGATGAGGCGAATATAATGACGTTCCTATCGTTATAGAATTTGGAGCTGTTCATGGGGTGGCAGTACCGCATAAAATCCTAATAGATTAAATTAATATACTTAAATGATAATTGTATGGTAATAAGAGCTGAAAAGAACGATATTATTTCAGCTTCTCTCTCACAGGTAGGTCTCGTTTGTGGTTCTGGGGCTAACATTCCAGAGCCGGAGCTCTGTCATTCATTTATAGTGTTTCTTTTGATTGTATGATTGGGTGTGAATAGTTACTCTCCCCGTAGGGCCATCATCAGCAACATGAACCTTGGCTATGATTTAATCTGTCATAACATAGCATACTCCCTTATCACAAGCCAGGCTCTATGATAGAAGACCACGCATCCCCAAAGTTATCTTCTAATTGCATGATTGGTTCTAATGTATTACTCACCTGAAAATGAGGCAATCATCAGAAATGAGTGTTAGCCACCCGTCCGGGCAACCCACCAGTTGTCCCGGTCTGGACCTGAAAACTGATTCGGATGGGTTCCGGATCCGTCCAAAATCCCGACCCCCTGGTTCGTGCCAGGCGAAACCCGTACCGGTACCCGTCACGGCGCGAGATCTGCCGGGTTGGGCCAAACCCTTCATTTCCAATCACCCGGTTGTGGTTTTGGGTTTTTCCATTTATGGTCAAATTCAGATATACTACTGATAATTGCAAACTATTAACTTTGGTATGTCATTTTCTTTGTTTGATGTATTGGCCACCTTTATAATCAAAAAGGTGAGGGACACGCTACCTGCACCATTATGAAAGTCAGCTTCAACAGAGCATCCATGATTTCTGGTCTTGCATCATGGGTAAGATATGAAGGGCTGGAGTGCTGTTTTGAAAGTTCTGGCAGTCGTTAAGGCACAACCGGATGAGTTTGCTACTGCTCCTGCACCGTCACCATTTTGACATCATATGTAGACACTTTCTATCGTCCCTGGAAACTCGCTAGTTCAGATAGAGACTTCCCGGTAAGGAAGTGGTTATAGGATGGTTGGTTCAGCTAAATCCCACCTCCATAGATACTTCGAATCTCTTGCGCCCGACGCGGTACGCAATTTGTCACCAATTAACACATTGAAGCTTGTTACACCTGTTTGTTATCACCCCTGCATATATCCTCCCTCGCTGATTACCATACAGGAATCAAATTGAGATGAAGAAATTGTCAAAGACTCATTCATCATCAGAAGATGAGATGCGCTAATTGCAATCTTTGACGACGTATCTGCATGAAAAGCAAATGGTGTACTTATTTTGCTATGTGACAACTTATTCGTAATTTCAGTGACCAAATTGTGAGACTTGATAATTCATCCGTGCAGGTGGAGGGGTCATACTGGTCATACGATGGGTCGAGGCTCCAAATTGAGTTGTTTGACAATCACTCAACCTGATATCGTCTTGCCTGTTACTGTTAAGTGAGAACGCAAAAACTGAATTACAGGCAAAATGTACCAACGAAATTTGGGCCAGTGATGTCATATATGTGATGGCAGGAGTGGTCAATGCAGAATGTGAATCTGCATGATTGACCACCATCATGCTGCATTCATCCATCCATCCAACTTTATAACTCTGCGCTCAGATCTGGTGCACATGGTCAGGATTTTGAAAATTGCTTCTGGCATGTCATAGAAATCAAGGAGAAGGAGCTGGATAACGAGAGGTGGGAAAGTTGGGCTACACGACACAATGATCAGAGGATGGATCTATATGTGGTCAATTGCTAGCCAAAAGTGCTGGAATGTGACAGTGCTCTGTCAACCATCGCTCAGATATCTTGTGTAGCGGTGGATCCGAAATTGAGATGCCCCAAAGCTTTCAGATGCAACTGAGTATTCATAGAAATGATACATTGGCTGTCAATAATGACTACATGATTATTTGTACACAATTATTGACCATACACAGACTGTTAGTATGTGTTGATAGTGAGTGACCATGGAGTATCAACGTTTTTCCGTCGTACACATTTGGCAATCAAAGACTTGTGTTGTCATGCCCTGCAAAAGTGAAAGTATTTGTTGTCAGTATAGATAAAGAGAAAGGTGAAACTGTCATTGCCTGGTCTTAGAAATAAGCATCAACGGAATGTCGACAATTTTTCTGCTTTCATCGTGCATAACCCAAGGGCTGTGCAATTGGAGTAATGACTAATCGAAGTATTGGCCGTGTTTATTGGCAATATGCTCAGTGAGAATGCTGCTTCCTCCTAAAATGAGAGTCATTGGAGCGTCAATGATTATTAGTGTTGTAAGTAAGTGATTTGGGCTGTGATTTGCTTGCTGTTATACATAACCGACATATTGGCAGCATTTTTATGCAAAATAGAAAGCAACACCATCACTGCCACATTCTGAAAATGAGCGTCACCGGAATGTCAACAATCATTGGTCTTGTATGTAAGGTATTTGGGCAGTGAGTGGCTCACTGTTATGCATTGCCGACGTATTGGCAGCCTTTATGGGCAAAACAGAAACCAACACAGTTGCTGCTATGTGGTGATAATCAACATCAACGGAGCTTTAACGATTTCTGGTTCTGTAAGTAAAGTAATTGGGCAGTGATTTGTGTGCTGTTATGCAAAACCGATGTATTGTTTGCCTTTATTGACCAAACCAAAAGCACATCATTCACTGCCACCCACAGAAAATGAGCGTCGATGGCGCATCAACGATTTCTGGTTGTGCATGCTGCATTACCCAAGGGTTGTGGAACAGAAGCAACCCATGATTGAAGTATTGGCCGCCATCATTGGCAATATCGTTAGTGACGATGCCGCTACCACTTCAAATGAGTCTCAATGGAAAGTCAAAGATTTGTTGGCTTAGTAAGTAACGAATTTCTGGAGTGATTTACTCGCTGTGATGTGTAACCAACATATCGGCAGCCTTTATAGGCAACACAGCAAGCAACACAGTCGCTGCCACGAGCTGAAACTGAGCATCAATGCATTGTCAACAATCCATGGTTTTGCATCTTGCATAATCCAATGACTGTGCAACATCATTAACCCAGAATCGAAGTATTGGCTGCCTGTTTTGCTAATATGGTTAATGACGATGCCGCTTCCACCAAAAATAAGTGTCAATGGAGTATCAATGATTTTTGGTCTTGTAAGTATGGCAATTGAAGGTTGATCTGGTTGCCGTTATGCATAACCGAAGTATTTGCAGCTGTCATTGGTATAAGAGACAGCAGCACGGTCACTGCCCCATTCAGAGAATGAGTGTCAACACAGCGTCAGGGATATTGAGCTTTGCATCGTGGGTGATGTAAGTTCTGATTTGTTGCAGACATCCACGAATGAGATATTGGCAGCCTTCAGGGGCCAAAAGAACAGCGACATTCTCCCTGCCGCATCCTGAAAATGAGTGTCAACGGATCGTCAACAATTCTTGGTCATGCATATTTGGAAATCAAGACATCGCATGGATATTCGAGCACATAACTGGACGATTGAACTCCTTGATAGGCAAAAATACAATATATCAGAAGAAATACATGGATTCCAGAATAATCCATATCACAAACTGCAAAACATGCAAAAAGGAAATATTGGCTGTTGAATTTGCGATTTTGATAGAATACTATTATCCAACTGGAACAACAAGAGCCTAATATGAATCAATAGATGGACCCAGACCCTGGCCCGAAGTGACCGTCCGGAAACGTTCCTAACACTATTTACAATGAAATTTAATGAAATGGTAACTTCAACTTAGATATCTCTCAACTTGTATATTTGTGATTGTTGAAACATCTTGTCACCTGACATGGTGATTTGGAGTTCTTTGAACAGACTGCTTAATTTATTATGATGCAAACTGCTCCAGGAAGGCTATGTGACTTGTCTACTTCAGAGATTCACGTGGCAGTCGACCATTGCTCTGTCTACATTTGATCAGGATGTACCAAACTGGAATCATTATCAGATAGTGATTAACGTTTCTCGTTTGTTCCAGCGAGGGAGTCGGAGGCTCATCGGGAGTTATTGACTTTGCCCAACTTCAGAAGCAATCAGACACTCCATGCTTGAGTTGAGACGATTCTCCTTGACCAGAGAGCACCCGAGTAGTCTTGCCCCACATGGGATTAGCTCACATCTGCATGTCATCTCATATTGGCATTCGTCTACCTGAATAGTCTGTCGCTCAATTGCTGTCGATGTGTCCAGTTCCACATATCTCTGTCTAGTAAGTGTCGTTGAAAATGACTGGCACCTTATAACCTTGAAAGATAATAGCCAAGGTCAAGATTATTGTGTCATCAAATCAGATAGATCATAGTATGTGATGTTACAATGAATCCACTGGCAATGCAGCTTGCTATTCAATCGACATGACGCTTCCATGGAATCTCGCCGAAGACCACACAACTGGCTCAGTTGCATCGTGGATAGTGTTAGCAACGGTTCCGTTCTCGGACCGTTTCTATTATGGCAGATCCATGAAAACCCGGACCTGGCCGGTTCGGTCCGGGTTTGTACAAAACGGTTCCCTCAACTAAGTCCACGAATATTCATCCTATAATATAGTGTTTGGTACATGAAATATGCAGCTGCAGACGGCGCATCTTTTGGTTGTCTCCGATTTGTGATATCTTTAAAACTCAGCACGCGGCTTTGAGATTATTGTCATTTTTGGCGTAAAAACGAGCTTTTTGGGCTGCCGCTTGCTGAGATTTATAGATATCGAAAATCGGAGACGGCCAAAAGATGCGCCGTGCAAAGCTGCATATTTC